>Ga0209369_1000152_pt1 | contig 148006 bp, 134 predicted proteins | sample EBPBio142010_DNA_FD_185865 | JGI IMG/M metagenome (GOLD analysis project Ga0209369, IMG submission 185865) | Wastewater treatment Type I Accumulibacter community from EBPR Bioreactor in Madison, WI, USA - Reactor 1_10/4/2010_ DNA (SPAdes)... | ecosystem: Engineered > Bioreactor > EBPR >...
CTGCAGTTGTTTCTGCAATATCCCAGGTTGCATTAACAGCTCCGTTTGTTGTATTGGAAATTCCATCTGAAACTTTTACAGAAAAAGTATCCGAAGTTCCGTTGTTTGCAATAGAAACCGGATTGTAATTTGTTGCAGTTCCTATTGGAAGATTTACCGTTCCTTTTGCCGTGTTCAAATTTTCTACATTTACTGTTCCGGTTCCGTTGGTAACAATGTAATTTGTAGCATTTCCGTTGGAGATTTGGGAATTGGTTCCAATCAAGTTCAGATTATTATTGTTAAGGGTTACACTTGATCCTAAATTTAGATTTCCTCCGACATTTAAATTTCCGGAAGTCAGATTAATTGGTGAAGAAATGGTTAAATTGTTGGCAAATGCATTTCCGGTAATTTGTGGTGTTTGTGATGCTGGTATGGTTACATCATCATAATTTAATGGTGTATTTTTCGCCGTCCAGTTATTAGGATTTCCCCAGTTATTGTCGCCGTATGTATTCGTAAATGTGAAATTCGGATCGAATCTCCACAATGACGTATTCATTCCGAAATAGCTTGTAAAACCATGCAGGACACTGTTTAATAGCACAAAATTAGTAGCAAAATTATACGAATTGGTAGTTGCCAAAGTTGTGTCATCGCTGCCTGCACTTCTCCATGGCGTGTAATAATAAGAGGAGTACGAAGGCTTATTGGCAATCCATAAAGTACCGTTCAGAACCTGTCCGAATGTTGAGTTATAAAATCTTTTGGTAATTATTTTCTTAGTAAAATCAGGCAGGGAATAGGAAAACGAGTCGTATAGGTTGGTATCGCTGGACTTCCTTATAAAAAAAACATTCTTGTCATCATAGTAAAAACCATCTGCACTGTATGTTGTACCAGTGTAAAGTGGAATTAAAGCAGAGGTATAACCATCAGTTGCGAAGACATTATTGTTTGCACTTCCTATAAACATATAATCCGTTGTTTTGTGAAATGAGAAAGAATCCAGATAACTCTGTCCGTCATTACTCCCATTCAGATTCACAAAAACACCGGTTCCGGCAGTAGTTCCGTCGGATTTAAATACCTCCCGCTGTGTGTATCCTGAATTTGTACCAAAGTCTTTCTTTGCGAGAAAGTACATATTTCCTTTGAAAACAGTGCCCATCCTTGTAATCTCAGAAAAACTCGCAATGATGGAAGGATTACCTCCATTCAGCTTATACAGTTTATTTTTAACCAAATTGCTGGATACATCCTGACCGAGAAAATAGTAATCATCATTGTAAATAAGTCCCATATCAAAATACTCGTCGGACATCTGATTATCGAACGGATAATGTACTGCTGTGGCCGCCTGCATGGTTCCGGATGCTGTTCCGTCAGATTTCCATAAATACATCGTAGTATTGGCTCCGTTTCCATCGGCACTTCTCCAGAAATAGAATATATTGCCAAGATGTGAAGGCTGATGAGGTCTGTTGAAATTATTGATGGTGGCTGTATGAGATAGTCCCCCAATATGCGCTCTGGAATTTGTGGAAACTTTTACGGTATTGGCCGCAGTACCGTCACTGAACCACACCTCATCAAACAAATTATTGTTTGCCATGTAATTTATTTTGATATAAATTCCGTTACCCGCCGGTTTATAACTATTCACAATCATTGAAGTGGAGCCCGCGGGAAAGGGAATATTTTTTACTACCTGTGTCCCTGCAACAGTTCCGTCTGTTACCATAATATTAATAGTATTGTCTGCCGCCGGTTTATGATAAAAAATCTTATTGTTCCAAACGTTGTAATTATTAATAGGTGCGAACATGTCCTGCGTTAAAGTGCCGGTAAGATCCATTATTTTTGTAAACTGTGCATTAACACAAATAGCTAGGAGAACTGCTAAAAAATATATCTTTTTCATTTTTAAATGTTTTTAATTATGAGGATAAAATAAAAAGCCGGAATTCATCCGGCTTATTTTTTTCTGTTTTAGTTTACCGGAATATTGGTAAAGGTTCCATAAACACTCGTTATGGTTCCGCTTGCATAAAAGGCTTCGAAACTTCCGGAGGCTTTTCCGTTGGCATTAGCAGTTATCACTACTTTCCCACTGGTAGGATTTCCTGTAGCTCCATTAAAATAAAAAGCATTGTTCGTTCCTAAATTATACGTTCCCGGTGTTACACCAGTAAGGTTAATTTCGAAAACAGTTCCTGTAGACGAAGTGGCGCCTGCAAATGCAAAAATAGATTTGTATTGCGTTCTGACTTCTGCTGAACCGGCAGTTTTTTCTGTTGCTGTTGCACTGTTTTCACGCCATTTAAAACCGTCTGTAGCAGTAGGATTATTATTGTTGTCATTGTCATTTGAACATGCGATGATGGACAAAGAAAATAAAGTAATCAATAATACTTTCAATAAATTTTTCATAATGTTATTTTTTAGTTTGTTAAGTAGGGTAAATATATTTTAGATGTTTTTTTTAGAAATACCATGAATTGGGTATTTTCTAAAAAATTAAAAGCGTGAATATTTCCAGATTTTTATTTTTTAATAAGTGATAACTGACGTAGTAGTGCTGGTTCCTTGTGTTTTTATACTTTTTGTTGGAAAATTATCACTATTGTACTCGTAGGTGTAAGTATTGTTTCCTGAATCATCTGATAATTTATTATTGGTATTTACTTGTGTTAAATCCCAAACCAATCGCTCCAGTTCAATAATTTTGTTTAAGCCGGTAATATTTTTATGAATATTATTTTTGTCATCAAAAGTAAAATTGTTGGTTGAGGTAACTGCCCCGTTACTAAAACTTTCAATTTTAGTAATATTACCATTGGAAGTGGTGAATTTCATGTAAGAATTACTTACATTATCTGTGGTGATTGTTCCATCGGAATGATGTGTATAATTTCTTACAGTGGTAGTGCCATTATAAGTGGCTGAATATTTTACCATTTTATCATTTTGATATTCAATGTCATAATTTGTATAAGGCGTAAAATTTACTCCTGAAAATAATTCCATTTTTGTAATATTATCACCTGTGTAAGTGAACTTTACTTTACTAACATCATACTGTGGATTTAAATTAATTTCTTTTAATTTGTTTCCGTCATAAGTGTATGTAATCGTTGATACCGGGTAATTCTGGGAATAGCTTCTTTCAATTTTTTTAGGAACCATAGCTCCTGAAGGCTGGCTTGGATCCGGATCTGGATCTGTTGAACAAGAAATTACCGCTGCTGTACTAAAAAGCATTAATGCGGAAAACAGTAGATTTTTCATAATAAAAAAATTAGGGATTATTATATTGTAAAATTAACATTGTGCATATTAGGGTTAATACCCTGAATTGGGTATTTTCTGTAAATTTGATAAGAATGTTCATTCATGCAAATACGTAAATTAACGTATATTGAAAGGGAAATGACCGGAAAAAATCCGGCCACTCCCTAAAAACTAATAATGAAAACATTATTTGTGTTCTTTTTCGATTTCAATATGAAATTAAATAATCACCTTTAGAAATCTACTTTATTTTATTATTTACCTGTGTTTTCCGCCATTAATTTTTGTGTTGCCATAAGGTTTTGCGCCATTTGACTGTTATATTGCAATTCAGATTTTAAAGCAGAAACTGCATTTTTAATATACATTAAAGATTTTAGTCCTTTAATAGCTTTTAATGGTCCTGCACTTTTTATTTCTCCCGGTAAATCCACCAAAGATTTTGCAGTACTGATGATATCGCCACTCATTTGTGTTAACATAGAAACCAAAGTATTCATTTGTTGTTGATCTACCACAGTTGCTGTAGCTTTTGTACCATCCATGTTATTACCTGTAACTCCACTGTACATACTTGTTAATGCTGCTCTGTTATCGTGAACTTTAGAAATCATTTTCCCTAACATTGCCGCAATTTTGTCAACAGATTCAATTCCTGAATCTTTAGGAACATTGGCGTCTTCCATTTTCGATACTTTCTTTTGATAATCATCAGAAGTACTTAGAGCAAGAAGTTGTGAGCGATGTTGCTGTAGTTGATCTAATGTAAGTCCAGAAAAATCTTTAATTACGTTTTTCTCATCGTCTTGTGCTTTAACGAAGTTTGCGGTCATCAACATAAGCATGAAGCTTAACATTCCAATTAATTTTGTTGCTTTCATTTTTTCAAAAATTTTGTTTGTTAATTTGTATGACAAATTTATTTTTCCGAAGATTTTTTTTTATACCCTGAATTGGGTATTTTTTTGAAAAAATGTTATAACATTAAAATTGAGACAATAATTTTCGTTTTTTATTATTGATAATAGAATTTTTTACTTGCCTAACGCTATATTGTTTTATCCCTTATAAATAAAGAATCCGTAATTTTTTTCAAGATTTTGTTAAAAAATAATTTTAAATTTTTCATTGGTGCAAATTTTTTGGTAAAAATAAAGGTTAAAATCTTACCATCATATACCCCAAATGCAGTATTTTTTCAATCAATTTTTTTATTTTTTTTGTCAAATAGTTTCCAATAAATTCAAATCATTTACCATTTGTATTAGTTTTGGTAAACTATGTGCTTCAGTTTTTCGATAAATATTCTTGCGGTGTGTTTCTACTGTAGATTCGGAGATAAAAAGTTTTTCAGAAATTTCTCTGTTGGTAAGACCATTCATCATTTCCTTTACTATTTCCTTTTCTCTTGCCGAAAGTTTTATTTCTGGATATTCAATAATTTTTTTCTTAAATGCTTCTAAAGATTTTGTAGCCTCATCTGAAAGATGTATATATCCTGATTTCACATCTTTTAAAGCGGCTGACAATTCTGTTCTTTTTATTTTTTTGGAAAGATAGCCTTCTACCCCGTTCTTTTCAATGAGCTCATAAACCATTTTTGCATCACAATTCATGGAAAGAACAATAATTCTAATTTTTGGAAACTCTTTTTTCAAAATTTTGGAAAGTTCCAAACCGTTGATGGTAGGCATCATCAAATCCATTAAAACAATTTCGGGATTTACTAATTGATTTCTTAAATCTGTTAAAAAATCATAACCGTCCTGATAGGTTTTTTCAATTTCCACATTTTTCTCAAAACCCAGCAGCATTTCCAGTCCTTCAATAATAATATTATGGTCGTCAACAATTACAACTTTCATTGGTTCAACGGTATTTTTACATTAATTTTTGTTCCGGTATTTTTACTGCTCACAATTTCAAATTTTCCTTTCATCATATCAATTCTGGATTTTATATTTCCCAATCCTAAACCGGAAGATTTGGAAGAAACTTCGTTGGTATTGAAGCCTACTCCATTATCTGAAATTTCGGTTTCCACTTCTTTCGTATTTTGCTTTACAGAAATATCAATTTTACTTGCTTGAGCATGTTTTATCGTATTATTAATGCATTCCTGAATGATTCTGTAAATCACCACTTGAATATTTTTATCCAAATCTTCCTGTAAACCGTCTAATTTTAAATTGATATGTAATTTTGGTGAATTCGACTTCTCGATTAAATCTTGCAAAGCATTTCCCAAAGAACTTTTTATCAGCATATTAGGCATCATTTGATGCGATAATCCACGAACATCTGTAATAGCATCATCCAAAATATTTTTAGTTTTTTCAAGAATTTTGTCGAATGCTGTATCATCATCTCGGAAATCACCCAAAGCTTCCACATTCATATTGGCAGCGCCCAAAAGTTGCGCAACACCATCGTGTAAATGTGTAGCCATTCTTTTTCTTTCGTTGTCTTCTGCTTTCATTACGGCTTTTGTGGCTAAATCCTGCTGATGCAAAATTTCTTTCTGGATTTTTATTTTTTCGTTCTTTTTTCGGTGTCGGAAAATGGAAAAAGCAACCGCTAAACCTGCGAGAAATAAGGCAACAAGCGAAAAAATGTAAACATTTCTCCGGTATAGTTGGTTTTTGTTTTGAAGAATTTCTTTGTCTTTTTCAGCTGTTTTATATTTAGTATTCAGCTCATCAACTGTTTTAGAGTTTTCAATACTTAATAAACTGTCTTTATATTTTGCAAAAAGTCTTTCATAATCAACCGCTTTTTTAAAATCTTTTTTCCCGTAATAAATGATGGAATAAATAGAATAAATTTCTTTTAACTCTTCTGTGTTTCCTGATTTTTTAGCCATTTCGAAAGCAACATCCAGATATTTCTTAGCTTCGTCATACAATCCTTGATTGGCGTAAAGATTCGCAACGCTGCTGTATTGAAACATTATTGCATCAGGATCTCCAATTTTTTTCTTAATATCCAATGATTTTACAACATATTGCAAGGCTTTAACACTGTCAATTTTATTTTCATACAAAATTGCACCGATATTGTTGTACAACTTTGCCAACTGTACCGAATCTTTCACTTTTTCGCTGATTTGAAGGGCCTTATTGTAGTATTCTAACCCTTTTTTATTTTCAAATTTAGCGTAATGTACATTTCCAATATTGGATAACTGTGCTGCAATTTCTTTCTGCATTTTTAGCTTTGTAAAAACGGCTAACGATTTTTGAGCATAATCCAAAGCCTCATCCAACTTATTCTGATTATAAAATGCAACTCCCAAATTTTTCAGAAGAAGCCCTTTCTCTTTTTCAAGATTTTTTTGCTGAGCTAGCGATAAAGCTGTAAGGTAATTTCCCACAGCGTTTTTAAAATCGGCTTTCTTCAAAAAAAGATTTCCTTTATTCATACGGCTTAAAGTTTCACCCTTAGCGTATTTGGCGCGCTGATAAGCCGATATAGATTTATCGATGTACTTCATCGCATTGTCATTGTCCAGCGAAGAAGTGTAAAAATTATAATAAGTGCGGTACAACAAACCTTTAATGGAATCTGAACCTTCCTTTTCCACCAGTTTTTCTATTTTTTTTAATGATTTTTGCGCTTCCGGATTACCCTCATCAATCCATTGTTTTATCTGCGTTAAATTTTGATACAGTTGCGCATCTTTTTGTTGGCTGAAGAAAAGTGCAGAATAAAAAAATAACAAGAAAAAAAGAGAATATTTTTGGATCATTTAATTTATATATTTTGTAGGGGAATACTGATGATAATGGCTGTTCCTGTTCCTTCTTTACTGCTAATTTTGAGAGAGCCTTTTAACATATCAATTCTGGATCTGATATTTTCTAAACCTAAACCGGAACTTTTCGATTGCATTTGGAGTGGATTGAACCCTTTTCCATCATCCGAAAATTCTGCAAAAATATGACTGTCTGTTTGGTGCATTTTTATATTTACTTCTTTTGCATCAGCATGTTTAATGGTATTGTTGATACATTCCTGAATAATTCGGTACATCACCACTTGAATGTTTTTGTCCAAATCATCCTGGAGACCATCCAATGTTAAATGGATATGCAGTTTCGGAGAGTTTGATTTTTCTGTTAAATCCTGTATCGCTTTACCTAAAGAGCTTTTGATCAGCATATTAGGCATCATTTGATGGGAAAGATTTCTAACATCGGTAATTGCATCATCCAAAATAGTTTTGGTTTTTCCGAGAATTTTTTCAAAAGCAAAATCATCATCCCGGAAGTCGCTTAAAGCTTCCACATTCATATTTGCGGCGCCTAAAAGCTGTGCTACACCGTCATGAAGATGTGTTGCCATTCTTTTTCTTTCATTGTCTTCTGCGTTCATTACCGCTTTTGTAGCCAAATCCTGCTGATACAAAATTTCCTTCTGAATTTTTATTTTTTCGTTTTTCTTTCGGTGCCGGAATATGGAAAATGCTGTGGCAATTCCTGCAAGAAACAAAGCCGCTAAAGAAAAGAGGTAAACATTTCTTTTGTAAAGCTGATTTTTATTTTCTAAAATTTCTTTGTCTTTCTCTACCGTTTCATATTTTACAGAAAGCTCCTCTATCTGTTTTGCTTTCGAAATACTGAAAATACTGTCGTTAATTTTTTTGTATTTCTCCAGATTTTCATACGCCAAATCATTTTGGTTATTGCTTCTATAAATTTTAGACAGCTGTCCGTAATTATCTTTCATTAAATCCAGATAACTTAATCTTTCAGCCAGTTCATTACTTTTTAAAAACTCTTTTTCTGCTTCCTTCAACTTTCCCTGTTCCTGATACAAATGACCAATAACATTATAATTCAGGGCTATTGCTAAATGATCATCTGTTTTCTTCCGAATTTCTAAAGACTGCAAAAGATACCGTTCCGCCAAATCATATTTTTTCTGAAGAATATAGTTTCCGCCAATAAATTCCAAAGCATAACCCTGCCCTGTTAGATCTCCCCTTTTCTTCTGAATTTCCAAAGATTTTTGGTAACGGTGAACTGCTTCACTATTTTCTCCCATGTACTCATAAACAACCCCGCTTTCATTATAAATCGTTGCTTTTCCTTCTTCATCATTTATTTTAGAAAATTGCTGAAAAGCCAGATCATAATTTTTAAGTGCTCTTTTGTAGTCCTTTGTTTTTCGGTAAAAACGACCTAAGTTATTGTACAGTTTTGCTGAAACTCCAATATCATTCACCTTTTGTAGAAGGCTTAAAGACTGGTAATAAAAAAAACTGGCACTGTCTATCTTACCTTTAAAATAATAGGCATTCCCTTTTAATCTTGTTTAATCTGCTTTTATCGGTATATTTTTTCTTTTTTCAGCTATTTTAATTCCTTCATTAGCAAGTTGTAAACTCTTTTCAAAATTTTTGTTGGCAAGACTGTCTGTGTAAAAAAGGTATAACTCCAGTTTCTTTGCATCGTCTTTTTCCTGAATGATTTTATTCAGGTGTAAATCTTTTTCCTGCGCACAGAAAGATGCTGCACCAATCAGAAAAAAAGAAATAATTAGAAAAAAAGCGGATTGAATTCTCATTTAAAAACTAAAATTTACTGCTGAAAAACTGGAATAACGCTGTTAAATCCAATTGTTTTTATGTGCCAAATTAACTATTTGACTACGGGAATTTAGATGAAGTTTTTTATAAATATTATTAACGTGAGTTCTTACTGTATTGGGACTGATAAAAAGTTTCTCTCCAATTTCAACAGGTGACAAGCCCTTTACAATTTCTTTCAGAATCTCCATTTCGCGGGAACTTAATTGATCATCAAGCGGTGTTTCAACAGATTTTTCAGGTTTTGGAGATTCACTTAAAAGCTTCATCGCTCTTCTTGCAATTGCAGGACTCATAGGAATTCCGTCATATTCCACTACATTATTAATCGCTTCTACAATATTGACAGCTTTATCTTCTTTGAGCAAATATCCGCTTGCTCCGGCTTTTATAGCTTCAAAAATTTTATCGTTATCTTCATAAATGGTTAGAACAATAAATTTTATAGTGGGATATTTTATGGAAGATAGAGAAATTGTTGAGATTCCGTCCAATAAAGGCATTTCCAAATCAATCAACACTACATGTGGATACTGATCCGGAGAAAACATTTTCATTTTTTCGAAAAAATCTTTGCCGTTTTCAGCTTCTACAACCAACTGAATTTCTTCATAAGGCAGCATCTTTTCCTTAATAATTTTCCTGTTGATAAAATTATCCTCAACAACTCCTATTTTCATAATATGTAGGTTTCCACAAAATTAAAAATCTCATTTTTTAAAAAAAATACGTAAAAATGCGTAGTTAGCTGCGTTAATCTGAGATTATAATCAATGTTCCATTTTCAGGAATGTTTTGTACTGTAAGTTTCATCCCCAACTGTTTTGCGCGTTGTTTCATATTCTGCAAGCCGTAGCCTTCAGCAATTTCGTTCTCAGAAAAACCTTTTCCGTTGTCTTGGATCTTAATTTCAAATTTTTCTATACTGTTCATTTCTATTTTTACTTCTGTTGCAGAAGAATGTTTCATGACATTTTGAAGGGCTTCCTGAATAATTCTGAAAATAACACTGGCTTCATTGGAACTGATGGTTTTATTATTGCTAATATTTTCTTCGAAGTTTACTTTTATACCGGTATTTTTAAAAATTCTGAGTGCATATTGTGTAACAACTTCAAAGGAAGCATCCAGCTTTGTTTCATCATGATTCAGCACCCAAATTGTTTGGCGTAAAAGACTTAAAATCTGTTCCGCGTTTTCTTTTACATCTTTTAATTTTTCGGGATTTGAAGTATTTTCCGAAGCAGAAATATGATCAATTTTGGCGATTAAACTGTTCGCATAAGCTCCAATATTATCGTGTAAATCTCTGGAAATGTTAAGTCGCTGTTCTGTTAGTTTCGTTTCGTTTTCAGTTTTTGCAATTATATATTGTAACTCGAGTTCTTTGGAAATCATGTTGTTTCTTACCGCAATAATACTATACAAAAAAGGGAAATAAATAGGCATCCCTATTAAGTCCAAATAAGGCTGTGGAATATGATAAATATACGTTAAAAAAATAACGATGATCAAAAAAGAAAAAACACTGAACATAATGTAATTCACAAATTCATTGGACCACTTTTTCTTAACAAGCTGTTGGGAATAAAGCATATTTTGAGGATCCAGTTTCAGCTTTTTTATCCAAATTTTAGTAACCACGAAGTAATACATCGGTACAGCCATTACCAATGTATTCAGAAAATTATAAGGCAAATAATTGCCTTCACGCATTTCATTTATAATTTTTTCTTTTTCTGTATCGTTCAGAAAAAAGTAATAAATACCAATGCCAATAACAATGATGGGAATAATAAGATGCGGTAAAATATTTTTTAATTGAAGACCATTAATTCCTTTTACATAATAAAGAATAGCGGGTCCAAAAAGAAACGGGACAAACATTAAGCTAAAATGCAAACCTAGAAATTCATAATTTCCAAAATAAAAAATAATTAGATTACTGATACAGTTGACAACTACTACCAAAAAAATCATAGAAAAAGAAATTCTTACAGCTATTCTTTCTTTTTTATTCAGCAGTACAGGAAGAATCAGCAAAATAAGAATGATAATTACAGTAATATTCAGAATTAAAATGAGCGGATCCTGATAACTCATATTCATCATGTTAAAATTCTGTTAAAAATAACAATTTCAAAGATTTATCCAAAAAAAAATTGAAAAGTTCAAAAAAAAATCCAAGCATAAAGCCTAGATTTTATGTATGATTATTTTAAAAAAATTAGCCTAAAAATTCTAAAACAGCATCTGTAATGTATTTCAGCTGTTCCTCGTCCAATTCGGTATGCATTGGAAGAGAAATTACTTCGTTCAAAAGTTGATCAGTATGGGCAAAATCAGCATCATTACTTTCCTGAAAATACGCTTTTTGTTTTCTTAAAGCTACAGGATAATAAATCATCGCCGGAATTTCTTTTTCAGCTAAAAACTGTTGCAATTCATTTCTTTTTCCGTTCAAAATTCTTAAAGTATATTGATGAAAAACATGCGTTGAATTTTCGGCACGTTTTGGCGTTAAAATATGTGGATGTTCTTCAAAAGCACCATCATAAAAATCAGCCGCTTTTCTTCTGGCATCGTTATAATTATCCAAATTGGGAAGTTTTTTTCTTAAAATCGCAGCTTGGATACTGTCTAATCTGGAATTTACCCCAACTTCATCGTGGTAATATCTTTCGTACATTCCGTGGTTTACAATTCCCCTTAATTTATAAGCTAAATCATCATCATTAGTAAAAATAGCGCCTCCATCTCCATAACAGCCCAAATTCTTGGATGGAAAAAAAGAAGTTGTTCCTATGGTTCCCATCGTTCCGGATTTTTTAGAAGTTCCGTCAGAAAAAATAAAATCGGCACCTATAGCTTGGGCATTATCTTCAATCACGAAAAGATTATTTTCTTTCGCAATTTTCAAAATTTCTTCCATATTGGCACATTGTCCAAAAAGATGAACCGGAATAATAGCTTTGGTTTTCGGTGTAATAGCGGCTTTTATTTTTTCAGTATCGATGGTAAAAGTGTCGTAATCTACATCAACCAAAACGGATTTTAATTTCAAAAGATGAATGACTTCTACGGTAGCTGCAAAAGTAAAATCGGCAGTTATAACTTCATCACCTTCTTTTAGATCTAAAGCCATTAAAGCGATTTGTAAAGCATCCGTTCCGTTTGCACAGGGAATTACATGTTTTACATCCAAATACTGTTCTAATTCTGTTTGGAAAGATTTTACCTCTGGTCCGTTAATAAAAGAGGCAGAATCCATCACATTTAAAACGGCATTATCCACATCTGCTTTTATTTTGTAGTATTGACTTTGAAGGTCAACCATCTGAATTTTTTTCATAAATTGCTTTAATTCTCAAAAATAAGGCTATTTATCTAAAGAAAAAAAAATACTTGGATTTTTTAGAATTTTAAGATCATTTAATCTTCGTGAAAATTAAAATTTAACTTTATTTTTTTTGTGTAAATATTTTTTTTCCTTTGATTTGTAATATTAACTTTTTTCAATGAAAAAAATATTTTTTATAGGTGCTTTATCTCTTCTTTCACTTTCGTCTTGTAATAATGAAGAAGATCCCATAATCACTTTAACGCCGGAACAAATGCTGGTAGGAACGTGGAGTATTTCAAAATTTGTAATGACTTCTGGTGCTGATAACAGTGAAATGTCTTCTGTGGAAGCAGACGACTGTACAAAAACCAGCACTTACGAATTTATGGGGGATAAAAATTTGCATTTTGAAATTTATTCTGATGGTGGAAGCAATTGTACTTTACTTTCAGAAGTAGGTGGATATTATCATTACGATGTTCCTAATAAAATTTTATCCTGTTATAAAGATGATAATACAGAAGATTATCTTCAAATAATTTCTCTAAATGCTAAAGAAATGGTGATTTTGCAGGAAGTAAAAGATTATGATGGAGATGGAATGAAAGACCGAACTTTTGCTTATTTCGTAAAATAAAAATTTAAAAAAAGGCTGTAAATGCCAAAAAGTTGCTGAATTCATTTTTTTTCAGTTGCTTTGTAATACAAAGATTTATCTGTTTCATGAAAAAAATATTTCTCTTAGGAATTTTATCTGCCCTCACTTTTTCTTCATGTAAAGAAAATGATATAAGTGATGATCCTGCCTATACGCTTATTGGAAACTGGTATTTGTCTAAATCTAAAATTATTTCCGGAGCAGACAATTCAACCGTTGAAAAAGATGCAACTGATTGTACAAAACAGTCTTTCTACAGGTTTGAATCCGATAATATGGTATACGTTTCGATGTTTGAACTGGCAACTTCGTCTAACAGTTGTGGTTTAACCGTAAATTATCAAAAGAATTACACATACGATAACGTTAATAAAATTTTGATTATTGGAGCTTTAGATAAATATAAAGTTTTAAAAGCTACTACTTCTGAACTTCAAATTTATACAGAAGGTTTGGATTCGGACTATGATGGTACCTTAGACAAAACAACTTACACATTTACAAAATAAAAAAAACCGGAAAATTTTCCGGTTTTTTTTTATTTCTTTCTTTTCGCTTTCGATTTCGTTTTCTGTTGGGCTCTGTTTGCACCAAATTTCTTGGGCGGTTTTCTTTTGCTTGGTCCTCCCCAATTTTCCTTTTTATTTTTATCTTTTTTCTCATGAAATGCACCACCTCCTTCTTCCATTTTAATGGTATGGGCATTTTTCATTTTTACTTCTTCAATTTCCGAAGGAATTTTCTTTGGATTAATTTTTACTTCTTTAGAAAATTCTATTATTTGAAGTTCCTTATCCATCAATAATTCAATATCCAATAATTGTTCTTCTTCTTTTTTGGTAATAAAAGTAACTGCTTTTCCGTCTTTATCAGCACGTCCAGTTCTACCAATTCTATGGATGTATTGCTCCGGAACTTCCGGAACTTCAAAATTAACAACGTGCGTAATATCCGAAATATCCAAACCACGAGCCATTACATCTGTGGTAATCAATCCTCTAATTTCTTCATTCTGAAAAGATTTCAAAGCGTTCAAACGATAATTCTGAGATTTATTGGAATGGATCACATCAAAATTTTCAGGAAACAACTCTTCAATTTTAGTAAAAAGTAAATCTGCATGTTTCTTATTGTTACAGAATATTAAAACTTTCGACATTTCTGAATCATTTTTCAGCAAATATTCCAGTAAGTTTACTTTGGTATTGAAGTTTTCTACTTTATAACCGGTTTGTTCAATTTTTTCCAAAGGCGTTCCTGATTTTGCCAATGAAATTTCGATAGGACCGGCAAAATATTCTTCCAACATATCATCCACTGCTTCCGTCATCGTTGCAGAAAACAAAATATTTTGTCTTTTTTCCTTCATCATTTCGAAAATATGCGTCAGTTGAGGTCGGAAACCTAAGTTCAGCATTTCATCAAATTCATCAATAATTAATTTCTGAACTTCTTTTAGAGAAATGGCATTATCAATCGACAAATCCATTACTCTTCCCGGTGTTCCTACCAAAATATCGCAACCATCATTAAAAAGTAATTTCTGCGTATTGATGTTTTTACCTCCATAAACGCCAATAACTCTTGCTGTTAAATTTTGGGTTAAATTTTCTAAAATTTCTGCAACTTGTACTACCAGTTCTCTTGTAGGAACAAGTACTAAAACCGTAGGATTTCCGGATTTATTAAATTTCCAGTTTTTGAGAACCGGAAGTAAATAAGCCAATGTTTTTCCTGTTCCTGTTTGCGCAATTCCCATAACATCTCTTCCAGAAAGTATAGGTTTGAAACTTTTTTCCTGAATGGGGGTTGGTTCAAAAAGTTCCAAATCAGCTAAAGTATCCAGCAATTTTAAGGGTAAATCAAAATCTGCGAAAGTCGTTTTCATCCGGCAAAGATACCCTTTTTTGAAGTAAGCTGTTTTTTCATTTTTCAGTTACTCTAATTATAATTACTTTTAAGCCTCAATTTTAAATTCATGCAGAAGTTATCCTTCTTTTTTATATTATTTTCAGTTTTAAATTTTGCTCAAGTTCCGTCAAAACCAACTTCAGGAGAAATATATGAAAATATTAAACGGTTAAATTTTCTCGGTTCGGTTTTGTATGTAGCAGCACATCCAGACGATGAAAACACCAATCTCATCACTTATCTTGACAACCATTTGCACGCAAGAACGGCCTATATTTCGTTGACAAGAGGTGATGGTGGACAAAATTTAATCGGTTCTGAATTACGAGAATTATTAGGGGTTATCCGAACGGAGGAACTTTTGGAAGCAAGAAAAATAGATGGAGGAGAACAATTTTTTTCCCGAGCCAATGATTTTGGATTTTCAAAACATCCTGATGAAACGTTTAAAATTTGGGATAAAAATCAGGTTCTTTCCGATTTGGTATATGTGATCAGAAAATTTCGTCCGGACATTATCATCAACCGATTCGACCATCGAACTGCAGGAACAACGCACGGTCATCACACCGCTTCCGCAATTTTGAGTGTGGAAGCTTTTGACGTTGCAAATAATTCTCAAAAATTCCCAGAACATTTGAAAAATTTTGACGTTTGGCAGCCTAAAAAACTATTTTTTAACCAATCTTGGTTTTTTTACGGAAGTCAGGAAAAGTTCGATGCAGCCGACAAAAACAATCTTTTTGCGATGGATATCGGAACGTTCTACCCTACATTAGGAAAAAGCAATTCCGAAATTTCTGCGCTCAGTCGAAGTCGTCACAGTTCCCAAGGTTTTGGAACAATGGGTTCTCGCGGAAGTTCGACAGAATATTTAGAAATCGTAAAAGGAAATCTTCCAAAAAATAATTTATTTGAAGGAATTGACACGACTTGGAACCGGGTAAAAAACGGAAAAAAAATTGGAGAAATTTTAGAGAAAGTGGAACAAAATTTCGATTTCAAAAACCCTTCAGCTTCCGTTCCGGAACTATTGAAAGCCTACCAATTAATCCAAGTTTTAGACGATAAATATTGGAAAAATCTAAAATCCGAAGAAATTAAAAATATCATCTCAGACTGTTCAGGAATTTTTGTTGAAGCTATCGCCAATACGCCAAATGCAACGAATGGGGAAAATTTAAAAATCAATTTGGAAGCGATTAACAGAAGTCCGATTTCTGTTGAATTAAAAAATATAAAAATCAACGAAAACACTTTTCAAATCAATTCAGAATTAGAATTTAATAAAGGTTTTAAAACCGAAAAAGAAATCCAAATATCAGAAAACGTTCCGCTCAGTTCGCCATATTGGGTGAAGGAAAAAGGAACGGTCGGAATGTATCACTTTTCCGATCAAGATTTAACAGGATTCCCTGAAACGCCTTCTGCATACGAAGTTCAGTTCGATTTGGATTTTGGTGGGCAAATCATTCACATCAAAAAACCTCTGGTTTTCAAGAAAAACGATCCTGCAAAAGGCGAAGTTTACCAGCCGTTTTCCGTGGTTCCGAAAGCGTCGGTAAATGTAGAAGAAAAAGTCATGATTTTTGGAAACGGAACGTCCAAAAAAGTTTTGGTGAAAGTGAAATCATTTACCGAAAATCTCAATGGAAATTTGAGCTTAGATGCACCTTCGAATTGGAGCGTTTCGCCAAAAAGTTTGGAAATTAATTTAAATTCAAAAAACGAAGAAAAAACATTTGCATTTGAAGTGACTCCACCCAAAAATGAAAGCGAAGGAAAACTGATTCCGCAATTAAAAATCGGTAACGAAATTTTTGAAAACCAATTGGTTGAACTGAATTACGATCACATTCCACAACAAAAAGTTTTGTTGCCAGGTGCCGCAAAAATAGCAAAATTGGAAATCAACAAGAAAGGTGAAAAGATTGGCTATATCGACGGAGCCGGAGACAGCGTTGCAGAAAATTTAGCACAAATCGGTTATCAAGTCGAGAAAATTTCACCTCAAAATATCACAATGGAAAATTTGCAAAAATTTGATGTGGTGGTTTTGGGAATTCGTGCTTTTAATGTGATTCCAGAGTTGAAATTCAAAAATAAAATCCTTTTTGAATACGTTGAAAAAGGTGGAAATTTAGTTGTTCAATACAACACTTCAAGAGGTTTGGTAACGGAAGAAATTGCACCTTTCCAACTGGAGTTAGGAAGAGATCGAGTGACGGATGAAACTTCAGAAGTCCGATTTTTAAAAGAAAATGAAGTTTTGAAAACGCCCAATCTCATCACCAAAAAAGATTTTGAAAATTGGGTTCAGGAAAGAGGACTTTATTTTCCCGAAAAATGGGGAAAGGAATTATCACCTGTAATTTCGATGAATGACGAAGGCGAAAAACCTTTGGACGGAAGTATTTTGGTCGGAAAATACGGAAAAGGATATTATGTTTACACGGGATTGAGTTTCTTTCGGGAACTTCCGGAAGGTATTTCCGGAGCGTATCGATTATTTGCGAACTTGCTTTCTTTAGGAAAAAAATAAAATATGAATCAAACGAAAAAATACGAGTGGAAACCTATTTATGCATGGCTTTTAATCGTCAATGCCATTTATATTATTTTGTTTTATTTAATCATGAAATTTTTATAAAATGGCTTGGATAGATTGGTTGGTTCTCATTGCTTCGATGCTTTTCATTGCCTTGTACGGAACTTGGAAAACTCGAGGCGAAAAAAATATTCAAAATTTTTTGAAAGGAAACGACAGCGGTTGGTTTACCGTTGGTCTTTCGGTAATGGCGACACAAGCAAGTGCGATTACCTTCCTTTCCACGCCGGGACAAGCGTTTCACGACGGAATGGGTTTCGTGCAATTTTATTTCGGATTGCCAATTGCGATGGTGATTATTTGTCTAGTGTTCATCCCGATTTACCATAAACTCAATGTTTACACAGCGTACGAATTTTTGGAAAACCGTTTCGATTTAAAAACCAGAACATTAACCGCCATTCTATTCCTTATCCAACGTGGACTTTCCGCAGGAATTACGATTTTCGCTCCTGCCATTATTTTGTCCGCCGTTTTGGGTTGGAATTTAATTTTGTTGAATATCATCATCGGAACCATGGTCATCATTTACACCGTTTCCGGCGGAACAAAAGCTGTAAATGTCACTCAAAAGCAACAGATGGCGATTATTATGGCGGGAATGGCTTTGGCTTTTGGAATTTTGGTGTATTCTCTTCCAAGTGGAATCAATTTCGGAAATGCGATGCAAATTGCCAAAGCGAGCGGAAAAATGGAAATTCTGGATTTTTCTTTCGATTTTGGAAACCGTTACACATTTTGGAGCGGAATTATCGGCGGAACTTTTTTGATGCTTTCGTATTTCGGGACAGATCAAAGTCAGGTTCAACGATATTTGTCGGGAAAATCGGTGAAAGAAAGTCAAATGGGAATGATTATGAACGGCATGCTGAAAGTTCCGATGCAGTTTTTCATTTTGTTGACGGGCGTGATGGTTTTTGTGTTTTATCAATTCAATTCTTCGCCATTAAATTTCAATCCTGTTGCGCAAAAAAGTATTGAAAATTCAGAATATTCTTCAAAATATAAAGAATTAAATGCGCAACAGAATGCCAATTTTGAAACGAAGAAAAATTTGATTTTGAATTATTCTGATTCAAATGAAAAAGAGAAAATTCAAACCGAACTCGAGTCACTTAACGAAAAGGAAAAAACGTTGCGAAAAGAGGCGCAAGAACTGATTTCCAAAGCCGACAAAAATATTGAAACCAATGATAAAGATTATGTTTTCATTCATTTTATTTTGAATTATCTTCCAAAAGGTGTTATCGGATTGTTGTTGGCAATGGCACTTTGCGCGGCGATGTCTTCTACGGCTTCGGAATTGAATGCTTTGGCAACAACGACGACGATGGATTTGTACAAACGAAATCAAAAATCTGAAAAAACGGAAAGTCATTATTTGAAAGCCTCGAAATTGTTTACGTTTTTGTGGGGAATTTTGGCGATTTTATTTGCGTGTGTTGCGAATTTATTTGATAATTTGATTCAATTGGTGAACATTATCGGTTCTATATTTTACGGCAATGTTTTGGGAATTTTTCTATTGGCGTTTTTCTTTAAAACCGTAAAATCGAAAGCAGTTTTTACGGCGGCGATTGTGACGCAAATTGTTGTAATTTTCGGTTGGTGGTACGATTGGATGCCGTATTTATGGCTGAATTTCTTTGGTTGTGCTTTGGTGATTGTTATGGCTTTAATCATTCAACAATTTCAACAGAAAAATGGTAAGCGTTAAGGTATCTATTTTAAATTTCGGCTAAAGCCTATATTATATTTACTAAAAAAAGCGGGCTAAAGCCCGCTCCTATTGAATATTTTTACTAAAAAATCACTTTGCGCCCCACTCTTTCAAGCTTTCTTTGTTCATTTTGATATAATCTTCATTTTTCGCTTTTTCGGCGCCTTCCAAAGATTTTTTTGCCAATTCAATTGCTCCTTTTTTGTCGCCTGCTTTTGCATAAATCAAGGATTGTTGACGAAGCTGGTAAAATTTCGGATCCTTGTTAATTTTCATTCCTTCATCAAACCATTTTTTAGCTTGCTGAATATCTTTTCCAGAACTGAAATAATAATTTGCTGCAGACATATAATCTTGTGCAGTTGGATTGGCTTTTAAAGTGCTATCAATGGAAGCCATCACTTTTTGTTCCGTGGGAACCGTAATTGGAACTTCTACATAAACATTGTCCCAAAGGAAATTCAATTTAGCAGAATTCATTGATAAATCATCGATAGAAATGGAAAAAGTTTCAAAAGAAAAAGGCATATTTTGCACATTTCCCGTTGCTTTTGCCACTACTTTTTTATCGTCCCATTTTTCAGGAGTTCCCCAATTTTCGTTGTCTGAATACAAATAAACTTCCCAAGAATCTTTATTAGGTTTTGTATAAATGGCGTATTTTCCCGCTTTTACATTTTGTCCACCAAAATTGATATCATCCGAAAATTCGATGGTTGAATTTTTATTGGCTCCGGTTCTCCAAATTTTTCCGTAAGGAACCAAATTTCCAAAAATTGCTCTTCCGTTTTTGTTTGGACGGGAATATTCCAGCTCCATTTTGGTTAAACCAACCGTAACTTCATATTCTGCAGATGCACTTGCAGCAGGCGTTTTTACTTGAGCATAACTTAAAACACTGATGGATAATGCACAAGCAAGAGTAAGGATTTTTTTCATTGTTAAATTTTATGAGGCTTAAATTTAAGAATAATTTCATGAAATAGTATTCTTTATTATGAATTCCTAAAGTGCAGAATGATTTTAAATCTAAAAATATAGAATATAAAGCATGATTTTTTAAAATTTTTCTAAAACCTTTTGTAACAAAAGCATTAAAGAAGCTGTCTAATTGTCTGATAAAACGATACCATGAATAAAATAGTTCTGCCTGCAATTTTACTTATTGGCTTTTTGGCAAAGTCGCAAGATCAAAATACGGATACTATAAAAACAGAACAGATTAAGGAAGTTGTCCTCATCGCTAAAAAACCTACGATTGAAAGCAAAGCAGACAGAACGGTTTTCAATGTTGCCAATTCTTCTATTTTATCAGGAAATACGACTTGGGACGTTTTAAGAATGACACCACTTGTAAACATTGATAATAATGATGTGGTAAAAGCTGAAGGCGAAAATGTTACGGTGTATATCAACGACAGAAAATCGGTTTTTACAGGAAAAGAATTGAAGGAATATCTAAAAACAATTCCTGCCGATAATTTGATGAAAATTGAAGTGATTACCAGTCCATCTGCACGTTACGAAGCCAATGGTTCTGTAATAAACATTGTTTTAAAAAAATTACTGAATGAAGGGATGAAAGGAAGTGCTTCTTTCACGAATACACAAAACAGAAAAAATTCGCAGTATTCCAACCTAAATCTCAATTATCACAAAGCAAATTATACACAGTCTTTCATGGCGAGTTACAGTGATAATATGAATGTTTATGAGAATAAAAGCGAAAATTTTCTTTACGCAAACAATTCATTAACAAAAATTTCCAACGAAAATACCCATCAATACAAAACCCCTTCTTTTTCTTCCACTTCCGAATTAGAGTTGAATGATAAAAACAATATCGGTTTAATTTTGGAATTTTCCAGAAACCAAAAAAATTCTTCTTCCAATGCAAATGGAGAAACCTATGAAAATGGGATTTTTCAGGATTCTTACGCGAGAAATCAGTTTTTGGAAGGACGCGACAAAAATTTAGGAACCAATGTATTTTACAAATATTACGACAAAGAGAAAAACAAAATTCTCGATATTAATTTGGGCGTAAACTACGATGCAGTGAACGATACCAATACCCATCTTACGGATTTTACCAATGCTCAGGATTTGGGAATTAGAATTTTAGCGAACAACCAAAACAGAGATTATTATTTCAAAGCAGATTATTCGCAACCTATAGGAAAAGAAGGAAGTCAAATAGAATTTGGCGGAAAAACCAACTTTAAAAATAACGTAGTTCCTTACACTTTTTTGAATTTTGATAATAATCAATGGATTAATGATGCATCAAGAACCAATAATTTTCAATATTTGGAAAATTTGAACGCTTTGTATGCGAATTATTCTCAAACTTTATTCAAAAAATTAGAAACCCGAGTTGGTTTGCGTTACGAGTACATCCATTTCACTATTCAACAACATGTCGGTAATATCGAAAAGAAAAATTCCTACGGAAGTTTAATGCCTAATTTGTTGTTGAAATATTCTTTTTCCGAAAATTATAATTTAACCGCAACGTATAACCGATATCTTTGGCGACCTTGGTATTCAGAATTCAATCCTTTTCTTTTACCGAGTAACGATGGAACGTACTTCCGTGGAAATATGGATTTGCAACCCAATCCAAGTAACAGAATTAATCTAAAATTGGGGCTTTTCAAAAAATATTTTCTTTCAGCGAATTACTTTTTCACAAATCAAGATTATTGGAATTCTTGGTATTTGGAGGACGATAAAATGATCAGCATGCCTACTAATTTTGATGGAAAAGTGAAAAATTACCGTTTGAATGCCAGTACAAACCAAACCTTTTTAAAAAATAAATTGAATGTGAATTTTGATTTTGGCTTCAGCTACTCCGACAACAGTGATTTCAATAAAAAAAACAACATCAAAATGGACAGTTATGTTTCCAACTGGAACGGTTCCTCCAATATTTCTTACACCAATTTGTTTAATAAGAATATTAATTTAAGTGGTTGGTTCGGAATTTTCACGCAAAACAATGGCAATTCATTAGCTAACAGAGCGAATTTTTTTCATAATATTTCGATGACGAAAATTTTTCCCAATTTAGAAATGGAAGCAACAATTAGGTTGAATAATATTTTTATGAAACCTCTTTTCGATAGTACGACGTATTCTTCTATTGGTACTTTTAGAAATTCCACAATTTGGGATTGGCACGGAATATCCTTCAGTTTGGTAAAACGTTTCGGAAATCAAAAGGTAAAAGAAAATTCTAAATCTAACGTGGAAAAAGACAGTGGTGGCGGAAAATAGATTGAAACACGATTTAGAAATTACGAATTGCGATTGCTTCAACTTTAAATAAAAATAAATAAAAAATCCTGTTGAAAATTTTCAACAGGATTTTTTCCTAAGTCGTAATTTCAAATTTGAAATTTATTCATTATTCCCACTCAATGGTTGCTGGAGGTTTGCTGGAAATATCGTAAGCAACACGGTTAATTCCACGAACTTCATTGATAATTCGGTTGGAAACATTTTCCAAAAATTCGTAAGGCAATTTACTCCAAGTTGCCGTCATAAAATCGATGGTATTGGCTGAACGAACAACAGCGGTATATTCGTACGTTCTTTCATCGCCCATAACTCCAACAGATTTTACCGGAAGTAGTACTACAAAAGCTTGAGAAACTTTTTCGTACAAATTATTTTTGTACAATTCATCAATAAAAATTTGATCGGCTTCTTGTAAAATTTTTACTTTTTCGGCATCAACTTCGCCTAGAATTCTAATTCCTAAACCAGGTCCCGGAAAAGGATGCCTGTAAACCAATTGATGCGGAATTCCCAATTCCTCTCCTACTTTTCGAACTTCATCTTTAAATAATTCTCGTAAAGGCTCTAACAATTGAAGTTTCATCTCTTCAGGAAGTCCACCAACGTTATGATGGGATTTTATCACCGCAGAAGGTCCTTTCACCGATTGACTTTCGATAACATCGGGATAAATGGTTCCTTGAGCTAAAAATTTAACGCCTTCAAATTTGTGAGATTCTTCATCAAAAACGTTGATAAATTCTCTACCGATAATTTTTCTTTTTTCTTCGGGATCAGCAATTCCTGCCAATTTAGAAATAAAACGATCAGAAGAATCAACCATATCAATATTCATATGAAAATGTTCGCCGTAATTTTCCATTACTTTTTTCCCTTCATCTTTACGCAAAAGTCCGGTATCCACAAAAATACATTGCAACTGATCTCCAATAGCTTTATGAATAAGAACTGCAGCAACAGAAGAATCTACACCGCCGGAAAGTCCTAAAATTACTTTGTCTTTACCTACTTTTTCACGAATTTCTTCGACCATTCTGTCGATATAACCCGTTAATTTCCAGTTTTTTTGTGCTTTACAAATATTTTGAACAAAATTTTCAAGCATTTTTGAACCTTCTTCGGTATGGGTAACTTCTGGGTGAAACTGTATGGCAAAAATGTTCTTTTTTTCGTTGGCCATTGCGGCAATAACCCCACTTTTACCAGAAATTTCAAAACCTTCCGGAACTTCTTCCACTTCATCAAAATGGCTCATCCAAACGGTGGATTTTCTTGAAATTCCGTGGAAAAGAGGATTGTTTCGGAGGACTTCAAATTCAGATTTTCCGTATTCACCTTTAATACCTTTCTTTACTTTTCCGCCTAAAAGATGAGCGGTAAGTTGCATACCGTAACAAATTCCCAAAATGGGAATTCCCTGTTCGAAAAGTTGCTTTTCTACTAAATGAGCATCTTTAGCGTTCACAGAACTAGGTCCCCCAGAAAGAATAATGCCTACCGGTTTTTTGGATAATATTTCTTCTAAAGGAGTATTGTACGGAATAATTTCGGAATACACTTCCATTTCACGGATCCTTCTTCCGATTAACTGATTGTACTGTGATCCGAAATCTAAAATTAAAATGCCATGATGCATCATTTTATTTTACTTTTTATTGTGATTGTTTTTTATGTTATAATGCTTTAATAAAAAAGACGTGTTTCCACGTCTTAATTTTTTTAGAAATTTCCTATATCTTCTCTGTAAAAAGCATAATCAAACTGAATGGGTTTAGCATCATCATACACTTTTTTTCTTGCTTCTTGATAAGTTGGAGCTGTAGCAACTAAATTAATCACTCTTCCACCAGCAGTAACAACAGTATCTGCTTTTCTTGACGCTCCTGCTAAAAGAACTTCACTGTTTTCCACACGATCCAAATTTCGGATTTCAAAACCGGTTTCATATTTTCCTGGATATCCTCCGGAAGCCATTACCAAGCAAACTGCTTTTTCGTTTTTAAATTTCAGTTCTATTTCTTTTCCGTCGATACAATCCAAAATGGTATCTAACAAATTATTTTCTAAAAGGGGCAGAATAACTTGAGTTTCAGGATCACCGGAACGCATATTATATTCCAAAAGATGACAACCTTTGTCCGTAACCATTAATCCGAAAAAAATAAATCCTGTAAACATCAGATAATTGTCTTTCAAACCATTGATGGTTGGTTCCAAAATATTTTGCTGAAAATCTGCAAAATGCGCTTCTGTAAATTCGGGACAAGGTGCTACAGAACCCATTCCACCAGTGTTTGGACCGGTATTTTTGTTGCCAACTCTTTTATAATCTTTCGCCGGAACGCATGCATACAAAGTTTTACCGTTTGCAAAACAAATAATTGAAGTTTCAAAACCGCGAAGATATTCTTCCACTACAATCTCAATTCCTGCATCACCATAAATTTTATCGATCATGAAATCGTGGATGGTTTTCATCGCTTCGTCTAGATCCTCCGCCAAAACAACACCTTTACCCTGAGCCAAGCCTGAAGCTTTAATGATTAACGGATAGCTCGCTTTTTCTAAGTAAGCTTTTGCATCAACATAAGATGAAAAAACATGAGCAGCAGCTGTTTTTACCCCAAATTCCTGCATAAATTTTTTGGAATAGGCTTTTGATCCCTCTAAACGGGCAATCTTTTTTTCTGGCCCAAATATTTTTAGTCCTACTTTTTTGAAATCGTCCACAATTCCGGTAACCAAAAATGCTTCTGGACCAACAATCGTTAAATCGATCGCTTCTTTTTTAGCGAAATTTACTAAATCGTTATTATCGGTTAATGAAATATTTTTTCCTAAATTTTCAGTGGTTGCATTCCCTTTTGCAAAAAACATTTCCGTAACCCGGTTATCTTTTGATAATTTTTTTGCAAATGCAGCTTCACGGCCACCGTTTCCAATTATTAGTATTCTCATTGAAGTTTATTTTTACTTTTTACAAATTTATGTTTTTGAATTTTTAATTCAAACATTTATTCACTTTAAAATTTCCTGAAAGGCATAAAAATTAATGCAGGAAATGTCGCATCCCTGTAAAAATCATCGGAATTTGGTGTTCGTTTGCGGCGGCAATACTTTCTTCATCTCTCATACTTCCACCAGGTTGAATGATGGCTTTTATACCATTTTCTGCACAAAAATCGACCACATCACGGAAAGGAAAAAACGCATCTGAAGCCAAAACCAAATCTCCGGAAAATTTTTCTTTTGCTCTTTCAATCGCTTGTTGTGTTGCCCAGATCCGGTTTACTTGTCCACCTCCAATTCCCAATGCCTGTGTTCCGTTGGAAACCACAATAGCATTAGATTTTACATATTTTACGACTCTTTGTGAAAAGAGTAAAGCTTTATTTTGTTCTTCAGTAGGTTGTTTTTCAGTAACCATTTTTAAGTCCTGCGAAAATTGCAGATCGTTGTCCTGAACCAAAATTCCCCCATCAATTTTCACCCAAGTTTTGGCATCAGACACCGGATTTTTGATTTTAATAATTCTTAAATTCTTTTTCTTTTTCAAAATTTCCAAAGCATCGTCATCAAAATCTTTTGCCATTACAATTTCTAGGAAAGTTTTATTCAATTCTTCCGCTGTTGCAGCATCAATTTTGTAATTCATCGCGACAATTCCGCCGAAAATGGAAATAGGATCACATTCGAAAGTTTTGGTATAAGTTTCCAATGCTGAATTTCCTACTGCAACGCCACAAGGTGTGGAATGTTTTACGGCGCAACACGCCATTTCATTTTTAAATTCATTTACTACTTTCCAACACAAATCCATGTCGCGTAAATTATTGAATGACAATTCTTTTCCGCCCAAAACTTCAAAATCCTTCATCGCTCCATTTTCAAAAGTGGAAACATAATAAGCTGCGGATTGGTGCGGATTTTCGCCATATCTCAGGTCTGAAACTTTTTTGTAAGAAGCATTCAGATATTCCGGATATTCTTCTTCCAGCAACATTGCTGAAATGGCAGCATCGTAAGCCGAAGTGAGATTAAATACTTTTCCCGCCAGTTTTTTTCGGGTTTCTAAGATTGAATTTCCATTTTCAGAAATTTCCTTTTGAATTTTGGAGTAATCTGAAATATCCGTAATTACAGTTACACTTTCAAAATTTTTAGCTGCTGAACGTAACATAGAAGGTCCACCAATATCGATAAATTCCACTTTTTCTTCCAGCGAAATATTTTTATTAACATTTTCAAAAAATGGATATAAATTTACGATGACCATATCGATTAATCCGATTTCATGTTCTGCAACAATATTCATGTGTTCTTCGTTGGAACGAACCGCTAAAAGTCCACCATGAATTTTGGGATGCAAGGTTTTTACACGCCCATCCAACATTTCCGGAAAATTCGTCACTTCGTCAATCTGAATAGGGCTTAAACCTGCTTCTTTCAAATGTTTAAATGTTCCACCTGTTGAGATGAGTTCGTAGTTGTTTTCTTCTAAAAATTTAGCAAAATCAATCAATCCGGATTTGTCGGAAACACTGATTAAGGCTCTTTTCTTTGACATTTTATTTTTACTTTTTATTAGATTTTTGAACTAAGATTCAATACTTTTATTTATTCAAAATTTTATCAATCGCTTTTGGAAAAATCTCATATTCAACTTCATGGATTTTTTTTGCTAAAGTTTCGGGCGTTTCATTTTCGTCCACTAAAACTTTGCCTTGCAGAATAATTTCGCCTTCGTCAATTCCAGTGGTTACAAAATGAACGGTTGCGCCACTTTCCTTTTCGCCTGCTTCCAAAACGGCTTCATGAACCTTATTTCCATACATCCCAAAACCCCCAAATTTTGGAAGCAAGGATGGATGAATATTGATGATTTTTCCTTCAAAGTTTCTGCAGAAATCCTCACTTAAAATGGAAAGAAATCCTGCAAGAACGATTAAATCTGTATTTTCCGGAAGAATTTTTTTCAAATTTTCTGAAAAAGATTTTCCTCTTTTGATTAAATGATTTTTTATTCCGTGATTTTCGGCACGCTGCAAACCGTAACAATCCCGGTCTGCAACAACCATTTCCACTTTTGCATTTTTAATTTCTCCGGAATTAATGCACTGCAAAATTCTTTCGAGGTTGGTTCCTGAACCGCTGATTAAGACAACTATACTTTTCATTTTGTACAATGTATAATGTACAAAGTAAAATGTAAAACTCATCTTACTTTGTACATTCTACTTTTTACATTTTACAACAATTTAATTTTTTCAGGATTTTCTACAATTTCACCAATTTCGTAGGCGTCATCAAGAAGTTCCAAAACTTTGGAAACATTTTGTTCATCAACAACAACTACCATTCCTACACCCATGTTGAAGGTTCCGAACATTTCCATTCTGTCAATATTTCCACGTTTTTCGCATTCCAACATAATGTTTGGGATTTGAATTTTTGAAGTATCAATTTTTGCAGACAGTCCATTCGGAATAATTCGAGGAACATTTTCGATTAAACCGCCTCCTGTAATATGTGCAATCCCTGAAATTTCTAAATTTTCCAATAATTTGAAAATGTCTTTGTAATACAATTTCGTTGGAACCAAAAGTGTTTCGTATAAAGGTTTTCCTTCAAATTCTTCATTAAAATCGGGGAAAATTTTACGAACAAAAGAAAAACCGTTGCTGTGAAATCCGGAACTTGGAAGTGCAATAATTTTATCTCCCGTTTTGATTTTAGAACCATCAATCACTTGATCTTTTTCCACAATTCCCACACAAAAACCGGCTACATCGTAATCTCCAGGATTGTACATTCCCGGCATTTCAGCAGTTTCACCGCCAATTAATGCGCATTGGTTGTCTTTGCAAGCATTCACCATTCCCAAAACAATTTCTGCGGCAACTTCTGAATCTAATTTTCCACAAGCCAAATAATCCAGGAAAAATAAAGGTTTTGCACCATGACAAAGTATATCATTAGCACACATAGCGAAACAATCGATTCCTATAGAACCATAATTTTTTGTATCTAAAGCGATTTTCAATTTCGTTCCTACGCCATCTGTTCCGGAAACCAAAACCGGATTTTTGTAGCCCGAAATTTCATAAAAAGCCCCAAAACTTCCCAAGCCTGTAAGTACATTTTTGTTATGGGTTTCGGCAACTGCTGATTTTATTTTGTCAACTGTTTTATAACCTTCTTCCTTGTCAACTCCTGCAGATTTATAGGTGTTACTCATGTATAATTTTTAAATTTTGAATTCTAAATTTTGAATTAAAAAATTGTTAATTCAACAAACTGTCGAAATGGAAATATCAACTTAAACTTCCGTTATCTAACTTTTAATTTCAATAAAAAAGCCGACTATCTTTGCAGACGTCGGCTCATTATTAATTGGTGGCGCAGTTTCCGTTTCCAAAAATTTGGAATTTTCTGAATTCTGAAAATGGTTTCTGCGTTGTCATTTTTCAAAAAATTTGAAATGCAAAAATATGAAAAATTAAACTTAAACTCAAACTTTATCTGCAAGGATTTAAAAAAAAAATATCATCCATCAAAACCGGAATTATGATTGAAAAAACTTATTTTTGCGGTTCAAAATTTAGAAATTATGGCTTCAGGTTTTTTTGCAATTTTGGATGATATTGCGGCATTAATGGACGATGTGGCGGTAACTGCAAAATTAGCCACCAAAAAAACAGCAGGAATTTTAGGAGACGACCTCGCTGTAAATGCGGAGAAAGCAACCGGATTTTTAGAATCCCGTGAAATTCCCGTTCTCATGAAAATCATGAAAGGTTCTTTCATCAACAAACTGATTATTGTTCCGGCGGTTTTCCTTCTTCAATGGCTGTACGAACCTGCTATAACTTTTATTTTGATCATTGGCGGACTTTATCTTGCCTACGAAGGCGTTGAAAAAATTATCGAATTTTTGTTTCACCGTGAAAAGAAAGGTCACGAAGTTATTGAAGAAGCAGTACAACCTGAAAATACGGAAGATTCTGAAAAATCAAAAGTTCAATCTGCTATTACCACCGATTTTATTTTATCTCTGGAAATTGTCATTATTGCATTGGCTTCTGCAAAAGAAGGTTATGAAGTTTTAAAATCTCAGTTCAATCCACTTTTAGTTGAAATTGTTACGGTTTCCATTGTTGCTATTATTGCTACTGTTGGTGTTTATGGAATTGTAGCTTTAATTGTAAGAATGGATGATGCGGGTTATAAATTAATCCGAAAATCGGGTGAAAAGGGATTTATGAATTTTTTGGGGGAAATATTGGTAAAAGCGTTACCTATTGTTATTAAAGGTTTGGCTGTTATTGGAACCATTGCTTTAATATTGGTTGCCGGTGGAATTTTTGCCCATAATATCGATTGGTTTCATCATCATTTTCTACCGGATGTTTATCCAATGGCAAGAGAAGCTTTGTTGGGAATTATCGGTGGATTGGTGGCACTTCCGATTTTCATGTTGGGAAAAAAAGCTTTTGCAGCAATTAAAAAATAAAATTTTGGAAAAAAAAATTAAAGGTTTTCAAGAGATTGAAAACCTTTTTTGTTTTTAAAATTAGGTGTTTTCACCATTCAAAATTGTTCCAATATATATTGATTTTTAAATAATTTACTTGTAGTAAATTACAAATTGTTATTTTCAATATTTAACGAAAAGACGCAATTTTAATTTTATTAAATAATAGTTTATGGCGCAAGAAAATCGAAGATTTTCAGTTTTAACACAGAAGAAGTCTGCGAACGAAGTTCATGAAAATTTCACGACCTAAAAATATAAAACATTGAAAATTAAATTCTTGAATATTTCCAAGTGAAATTAAACGTAATGCACCAGAGGTATATTTTTATAATTTTTAATTTTGGCTAAAGCCATTACTGAACTTAAAAAAGAAAGCGGGCTAAAGCCCGCTCCAATCATTATTAAACTTCAGTTTTAGAAATTTAGAAATGAATTTGTTCAATTTCTTTTTCGAGTTCTTTTGGGTTTTCTCCTGAATCTGATTTCACCAAAATCATCGTGAAAACCGCTGCGACAATCATGCAAATTCCGCCAACAACGACATAACCCATTGCCATTTTTCCAAATAAATTAGAAACAATTGGACCACCGAAAATTCCGTTGATAATTTGAGGAATTACAATAAAGAAATTAAAAATTCCCATGTAAATTCCCATTTTTCTGGACGGAATACTGTCTATTAACATCGCATAAGGCATCGCTAAAATACTTGCCCAAGCAAAACCTAAACCGATCATGGAAACCCACAACATATCTTTGGAAACGAAATTCATAAGAATTAATCCTATTCCACCACAAACTAAAGCCAAAGCATGGGTTTGTTTTTTACCAATTTTTGATGCAATGGGTGTTAATAAAAAAGCAAACGGAATTGCCCATAAATTGTATTGTCCAAATAATTTTCCGGTTAAATTTCCTGCTTCATTGAATCCTGCAGAATGCGTGTCTTCTGGCGAAAGTCCGAAATGATGCGTTGCCAAAGCATTGGTTGTAAAAACCCACATTGTAAACAAAGCAAACCATGAGAAAAACTGAACCAATCCCAATTTCTTCATCTGATCTGGAATTTTTCCAAAATCTTTGAAAATATCCGAAAATTTAGAATGTTCCTCCACCACTTCTTTTCCGTCCGAAAATTCTGCAAATTCCTGCGGAGAATATTCTTTTGTCGTAAAAATGGTGTATAAAATTGATAAAATTAAAACGCCTGCTCCAACGTAAAATGAATAAATTACATTGTCAGCCACAAAACCTTCTGCAGCAACACTGTTGATACCTAATTTTGTTAACCAATCTGGCATATAAGATCCGAGAACTGCACCAATTCCTATTAAAATCGTTTGCACAGAAAATCCTAAAGTTCCCTGATGTTTTGGCAACATATCGCCAACCAAAGCACGAAAAGGTTCCATCGCAACATTTATTGAAGCATCCATCATTGCTAAAAAAATTACCGCTAACAAAAGAACATTCGCTGCAATTAAATGAGTTACAGAAGCAGCATTGGGAAGCAAAACCAAACCAATAGCACACAAAACAGCACCAATTAAAAAATAAGGTTTTCTTCTTCCAAGCGGACTCCAAGTATTATCACCTAAATGTCCAATAATGGGTTGAACAATCAATCCTGTAAATGGCGCCACCAACCAAAACCAAGATAATTCATGGACATCTGCGCCTAAATTGGCCAGAATTCTACTCGCATTTCCGTTTTGTAAACCGAATGCCATTTGGATTCCGAGAAATCCCATACTCATATTGATGATTTGAGCGAGAGAAAGATTAGGTTTCTTTCTTTTAGTGAAGATTGTATTTTCTTGTTTTGATATCATAGTTTATTTTAATTTTCTTTTTAAAATTCGTTCTTTTGTTTTGAAACAAAAGAACCAAAAGTTCAAGACTGAATTTTTTTGCTAAAATTTTAAATAATTTTCTAAAATTTCCAAACTCGCACGAAATTTAGTTCTGTTTATTAATTTATTTAGTAACGTGCTCAAACAGTGGAAATTTCTTCACGAAAATAATTTCAAATTTCTTAACACAAAAAACTTCTAGGTCATTCTTCCTTCAACTGATTAATTATTTTATCTTCCAAAGGTGATTTTACTTTGATGACTTCATCCACATTGTCGTTTGGAATGGTCATGGAAAGAACATATTGTTTTATTTTCCATTTTTCACCGATTTTTTCCAAAACGCCACTCCCTCTACAGATTTTCATTTGGGTGTCCAATAACTCGTCAAACCAAGCGTATTTTCCGTCTTTGCTGAAGTAAATATTACGTTTCAAGGATTTAAAAGACCATGCTTTTCCTTTGTCAAAATGTGGTTTTGCATAATCCATAAATGCTTTTTTGTCCCAGATTTCGGTAGCATCCGTTCCAATAAATGTAGATTCTTCTGCATACAAATCGAAATAATTTTTGAAATCGGCTTTTGCTGCGTATTCATTTAAATTATCGAGTAAAGTGTTAACGTGTTTTTTCTGAACGTTTTCATAAAATCCTTTGCTTTGGGAAAAAATGAACACTGAAAAAAATAGAGTGAAATAAAGAAAAATTACTTTCATTTAAAAAAATTAGAAAATTAAAGGTAATGTATTTTTTCTTTGATATTCAAAAAAAATCATTTCACTTCAAGAGCCACAAAATCACTTTCATTTCCTAAACGATCTACGACTTTTAGCGCTAAATCAGTTAATGAAACTCCATTGGAGGAAAACAGTAAGGTTTTTGAATTTTCATGTTCATTAAAAATTTCCGTTTTCCATTGGTTTCCATATTTAGCAAATAACACAAAATTTCTTACCTGGTGTGGATTTCGGGATAACCAATTGATTTCTACATTATTTCCTTTTTTTATTGCGGTGAGTTCAGGTTTTAAGACTTCTTCTTTTTTTAACCACGAACTTGCAGGAACTAAAGCTTTCTCTTTATACAAGTTTTTCAAAGAATTTTGCATGGAAAGGTTTTTAGCAATTCCGTCCACACTGTAATGAATTTCTCCTGCTCCTTTTCCTAAAACGGTTCTTGAAATATGGATTTGATTTGAAATTTCCTGTGCTTTATCCTGAACATTTTTAATTCCTACCGTATTTAATCCCGGCCAAAGATGGACGTTTTTTGGAGTTTCCTGTTTCCACCAGTTGAGAAGTGACGTAAAACTTTGTGCACCACCATCTTTCCAATACAACTGCGGCGCAAAATAATCGCACCACCCTTCATTTAACCAAAGTTTTGCATCGGCAAAAAGTTCATCGTACTGTGAAGTTCCTGTAATATCCGAAGGAAATCCCGGTTTCCAAATTCCAAAAGGAGAAATTCCGAATTTTACATAGGATTTTTCAGATTTTATTTCTTCGTGAATTCTTTTAATGAATTTATTCACATTCGCTCTTCGCCAATCTGCTTTTGAAAGAGTTCCTCCGGAATTTTGATAAACCGTCCAAGTTTTGGTATCTGGGAAATCTTTTCCACCATGATATTCTTGATAAGGATAAAAATAATCATCAATATGTATGGCATCAACATCATATCTTTTTACAATATCTTTAATGACCGAAGAAACATGATTTTGAACTTTTTCATCGGAAGGATCCATCCAATACATTCCGTTTCTTAAACGATAGGTTTTATCCGACATTTTAGAAGCCATACTTTCAGGCGTTACTTTTCCGCCTGTGGTATGATGCGCACGATAAGGATTCAGCCAAACGTGAAGTTCCATTCCTCTTTTATGAGATTCTGAAATCCAAAATTCTAAAGGATCATAAAAATCTAATGGCGCTTTTCCTGTTTGTCCTGTTAAAAAATAAGACCAAGGTTCCAAATCACTTTTATACAAAGCATCTGAAGAAGGTCTTGCCTGAAAAACAACCGCATTAAAATTCAAACTTTCCAACAAATCTAAAATTTTGATGGCTTCCTGTTTTTGTTGTTCTGTTGATAAAGAATTTTTTGATGGCCAGTTAATATTAGCTACCGTTGCAATCCACGCTGCACGGAATTCCCGGTTGATTTCTGGGAGAACTAAATTACTTTTTTTAGAAATTTTATTTTCAGATTTTGGAACGACTTTATTAATTGTTGTTTTTGCTGTATTGAGTTCCGTGTTTTTTTGTGCTGAGCAAGAATTTAAAAACCCAAGAAATAAAATAATATATGTTAGAAGCGGAATATTCTTTTTGTTCATGAAAGCAAAAATAGAGGAAAATGTTTTGTAATTTTTGTTTTTAAGAAAAATTTATAAAAAAAAAGAGAAGTTTTAAATCTTCTCTTTTTATATTTAATTTAAAAAAAAATTATTCTGCTTTTGCCATTCTTTCCGCACGTTTTCTTTCTTCTTCTGAAAGAATTTTTTTACGCATACGGATGAAATTTGGCGTTACTTCGATGGCTTCATCAGCTTGGATGTATTCCATACATTCTTCCAAAGAGAATAATTTCTTTGGAGCAACACCGGTATCTTTATCTTTTCCTGCAGCACGCATGTTGTTCAATTGTTTTGCTTCTACGATATTTACCACCAAATCTCCGGGTTTGTTTTGTTCACCAACGATCATTCCAGCATAAATTTCTTCTCCCGGATCAACGAAAAAAGTTCCTCTGTCTTGTAATTTATTGATGGAATATTCTGTAGCCGGACCTTGTGTTTTGGAAATTAAAACCCCATTATTTCTTCCCGGAATTGAACCTTTAAACGGTTTGTATTCCGTGAAACGGTGTGCCATAATGGCTTCTCCTGCTGTTGCGGTTAACATTTGCGAACGCAATCCAATTAATCCTCTTGAAGGAATTTCAAATTCCAAATGTTGCATTTCACCTTTTGTTTCCATGATGTGAAGATCTCCTTTTCTTTGCGTTGCCAAATCGATTACTCTTGAAGAATATTCTTCCGGAACATCCACAACCAAAGATTCGTAAGGTTCGCAATTTTCGCCATTTATTTCTCTTAAAATAACTTGTGGTTGTCCAATCGTCATTTCGTATCCTTCTCTTCGCATGGTTTCAATTAAAACCGAAAGGTGAAGAATTCCTCGTCCAAAAACCAAAAATGTATTGGCATCATCCGTTTGTTGAACTCTTAATGCTAAATTTTTCTCTAATTCTTTTATTAAACGTTCTTTCAAGTGGTTTGAGGTCACATATTTTCCATCTTTTCCAAAGAAAGGAGAGTTGTTGATGGAAAACGTCATATTCAAAGTAGGTTCGTCGATAGAAATCCTTGTCAAAGGTTCTGGATTTTCTAAATCTACAAACGTATCTCCAATTTGGAAAGCATCAAATCCAACCACCGCACAAATATCTCCTGCATGAACTTCCTGAACTTTCTTCTTTCCAAGTCCTTCGAAAACGTATAATTCTTTTACTTTTCCTTTTACGATTTTTCTGTCTTCCTGAGCCAATCCAATCCATTGAGATTCAGAAATGGTTCCTCTTGCTACTTTTCCGATAGCAATTCTTCCAAGAAAAGAAGAGAAATCTAAGGAAGTAATTTGCATTTGAAGGGTTCCTTCTTCCACTTTCGGAGCTGGAACATGTTCTAAAATTCCGTCCAAAATCGGCAAAATATTATCGGTAGGTTCTAAACTCGTGTTGAACCAACCTTGCTTAGAAGAACCGTAAAATGTTGGGAAATCCAACTGTTCTTCTGTTGCATCCAAATTGAAAAACAAATCAAAAACCTGATCGTGCACTTCATCCGGACGACAGTTTTCTTTATCTACTTTATTGATAACCACAATCGGTTGAAGTCCCAATTCCAAAGCTTTTTGCAAAACGAAACGTGTTTGTGGCATTGGTCCTTCGAAAGCATCCACTAAAAGTAAAACACCATCTGCCATTTTCAAAACTCTTTCAACTTCCCCACCAAAATCGGCGTGACCAGGAGTGTCGATCACATTAATTTTCGTGTCTTTGTAGGTTACGGAAATGTTTTTGGACAAAATGGTAATTCCTCTTTCTCTTTCAAGATCGTTGTTATCCATGATTAATTCACCGCTTTCCTGATTTTCCCTGAAAATATTGGTGGCGTGAATAATTTTGTCAACCAAAGTGGTTTTTCCGTGGTCAACGTGTGCGATAATCGCAATATTTCTAATGTTTTGCATAGCTGAATTTTGACGGTGCAAAAGTACGGAAAAAAGTTGGTAATTGATGATGAATTTTAAGTTACGAATTTTGAGTCTTTGATGGAAATAATTTTTATCTCAATTCCAAAATTAGTGGAGATTTTTTTGGAATGATTAGTTTACTTGAAGAATGTAATGAAATTTCTTTATCGGAAATAATATCTTTTCCTTTGGAAATTCCCATTAAATTTTCGGCAAAACGGTTTAAATCAATCGTCTGTTCTTTATCAGAATTATTAATGATGACCATTACTTTTCCATTTTCATTGTGTCGGAAATACAGATAAACATTGTTTTGTGGAGCGTAATGCGTAGTTTTCCCAAAATGAACTGCAGAATTGGTTTTGCGCCAATTCAATATTTTTTTTGTGAAATTGAAATATTCTTTTTGTTCATCTGTTCTTCCTGCATCTATAAATGCATTTTGTTTGTCGCCATTCCAACCTCCGGGAAAATCTCTCCTGATATCGCCGTCTCCAACAGATTTGCTTCCGCGCATTCCGATTTCGCCACCATAATAAATTTGTGGAATTCCACGAAGTGTTGCCAATAAAGAAATTGCCAATTTGTATTTTGAAATATCACCATTCAAACTTTCGTTGATTCTGTTAACGTCGTGATTATCCAATAAAATCATCAGATTATTAATATCAGGATACAGAAAATCATTCGTCAAAACATCATAAATCCGCACCATTCCTTTGTCCCAACCTTCTTCATTTTCGTTAATTGCCGTTGCAATAACGTCATTCAAAGGAAAATCCATCACCGTTGGTAAATAAGAATTATAATTTTGAATTTCTGCAATTTTGCTGTTTTTTTGCCAAAATGAAATATGAGCCGGACTGTGCATTAGAGATTCTCCTACAATATTGAAATTAGGATATTCTTCCATCACTCTTTTTGTCCATTCCGAAATTCCATTTTTACTGTTGTAAGGAAAAGTATCTACCCGAATTCCGTCCAAACCTGCAAATTCCGTCCACCAAATAGCGTTTTGAACTAAATAATTTACAACTAAAGGATTTCGGTCGTTCATATCGGGCATTGTCGTATCGAACCAACCGTTTTCATTTCCAAGCCGGTCTATTTCTGAACTGTTGGAATCGAACTGTGTTGTTTGTCGGTAGTTGCTTCTTTTAAAACCGTTTTCACCTTCATTCCAATAATGAATCCAATCCTTGGATGGTAAATCTTGGATCATCCAATGCGAAATTCCCCAATGATTTGGCACAAAATCCATAATCAGTTTCATCTCTCTTTGGTGTAATTCGTCTCCTAATTTTTTAAAATCGTCGTTCGTTCCAAAACGTGGATCGATTTTGTACAAATCACTTGCAGCGTAACCGTGATAAGAATATTTTTCTTCATTATCTTCCGTTAAAGGAGTACACCAAATTGCGGTTGCGCCCAATTCATCAATATAATCCAGGCTTTTAATAATTCCGGAAATATCACCACCGTGTCTTCCACCATCAAAATTTCTGTTTGCCTTTTCTTTAGTTTCGTTTGTTGAATCATTTTTCGGATCACCGTTGGCAAAACGATCGGACATTATTAAATAGATCACATCTGAACTGTTGAATCCTTTTCGCAAAGCAGAATTCGGAATTCTTTTCTTCAATTCGTAATTATAAGAATTGACGAGCTTTTTTCCGTTTTTTAAATTGATTTTGAATTTGGAAACATTGATTTTGTTGGTATCAACCGTTAAAAAAACGTAATTTGGATTGTCAACTTTAGTGACACTTTTTACTTGAATTCCATCTGAAAGTTCAAGGGTTTGGTTGGCAATATTTTTTCCGTAAATGAGAATTTGAAGGTCCGGATTTTTCATTCCTTTCCACCAAAATGCTGGTTCCACTTTTTGGATTTGCGCAAACGAAAATGTTGAAATTGAAATTGCGGATGCAAGAAATATTTTTTTGAATTTCATTCCATTAAATTTAATTAAAGATAGGAATTAAACGGTTTTGGACAAGCGATTTGCCAGCCAACTAACGTAAAAAAGCTGGAAACTGTGGTAAATCATTACCGGGAGAAGAAATAGCACTTTTTGACTTTCCGGAATTCCCAAAATCATCACAAATAAACTTCCGTGGACTAAGGATTTTTTGGATCCGCAAAATGTCGCAGTAATGGTATCTTCTCTGTTGAATTTCAGTTTTTTAGCAATAAATTTGATGATTTCGTACACGACAAAAAATAAAACAATGACGCTTGAAGCCAAAATAAGAAAAATAGAAACAGAAACGGACGAGAAAATTTTATTTAAAAAAGCTGCTGAAAAGCTTTCATAAACAATCAATAAAATAATAAGCCGATCAAATTCTGCAATCCATTTGCTGTATTTAATCACCCATTTTTTCAAAAAAGAATTGAATAAAAGTCCGAGAACAATAGGCAAAATTACTTTTTTCAATAATTCATAAAAAATTTGCATTAGATCTCCACTTTCTTCTGATTTTTCTGAAGTGAAGAAAAAACTCATCAATAAAGGAGTCATCACAATTCCGATTAATCCGGAAATGGATGCGTTAAAAATGGCAGAAGTAACATTTCCTTTCGCCATGGAAACCATTACCACTGAAGATGAAACGGTGGAGGGTAAACTCGCCAAGAAAAATACGGAAAGCCAAATCTTGAAATACAGCGATTCTTTGAAAAATCCGTAAAATAAAAACACCAAAAGTGGGAATAATAAGAAAGTCACTACTTGAATAACCAAATGCAATTTCCAATGGGAAAGTGCTTGCCACATTTCTTTAAGATTCAGTTTTAAACCATATAAAAGGAAAATTCCCGCAATTCCCCAATTAATGAATTTTTCCAAATTGAAAACCTCGTTGTAGGATTCTTTGTAAGGAACAAATTTTCCCGCAATTATCATTATTACGAGTAAAAACAGGAAAATATTTTGTTTGTCGAAGATTTTCTTCATTCAAGAAAAAAAACTTAAAGACAAAATTTATCTTTAAGTTTTCAATTTATTTAAAAAAAATTACAAAGGCTTTACAGAAATCGCGTAACCTCCACTTCTTACTAATTTCACAGGAATTTTGGACTTGTTGGTAACGGTTTTTTTATAAATATGATACGATTGTGGATTATTGATATAATCTGCCTCTTTTCCGTCTTCGTAAATGGTGGCTTCGTATTTTTTTCCTTTTTCTAAAAAAGAAAAATCTACAATAAATTCTCTTGCTTTTTCATCGGTAATTCCACCAACATACCATTCATCTTTTCCTTTTGCTTTACGTGCAGTATGGATATAATCTCCAGGTTCAGCAGCTAAGATTTTGGTATCGTCCCAATCTGCGGCAACGTCTTTGATGAACTGAAAAGCGTCCAAATGTTTGGCATAATTTTCCGGTAAATCTGCAGCCATTTGTAACGGAGAATACATTACGACATACAGCGCCAATTGTTTGGCTAAAGTAGTTTTAACGAATCTTGTATCTCCCGGAAAATAGTAATCTAATTTTGTTTGAAAAATTCCCGGAGTATAATCCATAGGACCACCCATAAATCTAGTAAACGGTAAAATAGTCTGATGATCCGGATTATTCCCGCCAAATGCTTCGAATTCTGTTCCACGAGCAGCTTCAGCAGCAATCCAGTTTGGATAAGTACGGCTTAAACCTGTAGGACGAACCGATTCGTGGGAATTCACCATAATACGGTATTGATGCGCTTTTTCCGCAATTCTGAAATAATGATTAATCGTCCATTGCGAATAATGATGTTCTCCTCTTGGAATAATATTTCCGACATAACCTGTTTTTACCGAAGGATAATCGTATTCATTCATCAGTTTAAAAGCTTCATCTGCCCATCTTTCATAGTTGGTTGCTGAACCTGAAGTTTCATGGTGCATCATTAATTTTATTCCTTTGGAATGAGCATAATTATTCAGCATTTTAATATCAAAATCCGGATAAGGCGTTATAAAATCGAATACAAATTCTTTGGAATGACCGAACCAATCTTCCCAACCCGTGTTCCAACCTTCGATTAATAAAGCATCAAAACCGTGTTGCGAAGCAAAATCAATATATTCTTTTACTTTTTCGTTATTGGCAGCATGTTTTCCGTTAGGAGTTAATTTAGAAAAATCGGTTTTTCCGATGTGGACATTATCCGCTGTGGAATACGCCCATTGCGATTTTCCGATAATCATTTCCCACCAAACTCCCATATATTTTGTGGGCTTAATATAGGAAGTATCTTGGTAATGCGTTGGTTCATTCAAATTAAACAACATTTTGGAATCCAATACTTCTTCCGCTTTGTTGGAAACGATAATGGTTCTCCAAGGTGTAGTTTGTGGCGTTTGTATATATCCTTTTGCACCTTGCGCATCCGGTGTTAAATGGGTTTTGAATTTAAAATTTTTCGCATCTACTTCTAAATGTGAAGTGGCATAATTGATAACACCCGCTTCTCCAAGGTTGATATAAATTGGCGTTTTACCTTCTTTTTTCAACATTAATGGCGTTTGAACGGCATCTTTAATTAAAGTTTGTGAAGCATTTCCGTCATACGATTTTGGCCAGCGAGAAGGAATTTCAGAAATTTTAGTTTCCTGATATTGATATTCTTGAGAATCGTAATCCCCTGCAATCCAAAAAGCTTTGGTATCCCAAGGTAAATCGATTTCGGAATCTTCTTCTTTAATGATGAAATAATTCAGATTTTTCTGTTGCGGAAATTCATAACGGAAGCCTAAACCATCATTAAACAAACGGAATTTGATGATCATATAGCGATCATTTTCCGGTTGATTCAGAGATATTGCCAATTCATTATAATGATTGATATAATTTTTCTTTTCGCCTAAAATCGGTTGCCAAGTTTCGTTTTTAGAAGTGGTTTTTTCGTCTGTTTTCACAAAACCTGAATTCAAATTTTGTCCTTGCTGGTCTTTTCTCTCGATTTCAGAAGCGAATTGGATATCGCCGTCTTTCAATAATCGAAGTCCCAATTTGGAATCTTCAACAACAGTATTTCCTTCATACTTTAAATTATAATACGGAACTCCGGATTTAAGCTGGAAATTCATTTCGAATTTTCCGTCGGGAGATTTTAAGGTTTGTGCGTTCAGTCCCAAAGTAGAAACCAAAAGAAAAAAGGCACTTATTTTTAAATTTTTCATAATAAAATTTTCAAGATTTAAAAATAAAAAAACTGTTGCTGTAAAGCAACAGTTTATTATAGGTATTTGGTAAAATTTACAATTTTGTTAAAGTCAACTTATAATAAGCTGCGTTATGCAAATCTAAAACCACTTTATAATTTCCAGCAACGCCAATTTTATAGCTTGGATCTCCGTTTACGGTTCCTTCAGAACTTAAGAAAGTTTGAACAGCAGTTCCGGAAACAAGAGTTTGGTCTGCACTAGCAGGCTGAAATTTCATTGCCCAGTCATCATTAGCTCTAAATTTGAAAACTCCTGAAGTTGTTAAAGCAATAGAAGCAATTTCCCAATTTTTAGTGGCAGGGTTATAAACAAAATCCGTATCTGAACCCCAACCTGTAGGTGTTGCATCACCAATCATTCCAAAATTAGCAATGGCTGTAGAATAGGTATTTCCAGTCCAATTTACTTTCAAATAGTAAGTTCCGGCAAGGGCAGCTTTGATATTGGATTCTCCGTCCTGAACCAAAACACCTGTATTTCCTGTTGATGAAGCTTCTCCTTTATCGCCAGCCCAATCTTGGTTAATAGTAAATTTGAATTCACTGTTAGGATTTGTTACAAAAATAAAACCTCTGTACTGGTTGTTTTTTTCCGGTGAAAATAAATTAGGTGAATTTGAAGGAGTCCAATCTTGATAACCCGCAGCTCCAGCATAACCACCTGGTACATTAATTTTTGGGAAAATTAAATCCGGATTTGGCGTGTAGGGAGTTACTTGCAACGCTAAAGGTTCAGAATAGTAAATATTACTTTCATTAAGCTCAGAAGCTAATCTTACCTGAACTTGATTGATTTGTTCAGGAGCAAGCCCTAAACTTGCCATAATATTGTTCATTTGCAAATGGTTTACCGAAAGTTCGTTAACATCATTAGGCAATTCCAAACGATAAACCGGGCTAAAATTGGAACCTGTTTTTCCAAATTCTAAAAATTTATCCTCAGCAACATTGGATGAAAATACAGGATCAATCCACATAAATTTGATAGCTACTTGATCAGCATTTACTTCATTAAGAACCACAGAAGATTTATCTGCTGTTACAGAACCTTTTTCATTTACAGTTATAATAGGATCCTTATCGTCCTCTTTACATGAAAAAACTGCAATACTAAAAAAAGCAAGTAACAATATTTTAAAAATATTTTTCATTTTGTTTAAATTTAAAAATTAATATCCTGGATTAGGCGTTAGATTAGGATTTGCCTGAAGCGCTGTAGTTGGTATTGGAAATACTTTGTAGTTGTCCGAAATAGATGTCCCGTCTTTCACCCCTCCTTTCCAAGGCCATAAATAAGAACCACCGGTAAATTTTCCAAATCTAATTAAATCTTGTCTTCTAACTCCCTCTAAACCAAATTCTCTTCCTCTTTCATCTAAAACATTTTGTAAAGTATAAGAAGGAAAAGCACTTGCTCCAGACCTTGTTCTCACTTGGTTAAAATAAGTTAAACCTTGTGCCATAGAAGCTCCTGAAGCATTTCTTGCAGCACATTCAGAATAAATCAACAAAGCATCCGCTAATCTGAATAAAGGAAAATCAGTAGAAACAAAAACAGATGGAGTTCCTGTTCCTGTTGATGATAAATTGGTGAATTTTACTGATGGATATCCATCAGTCCACTCTTTATAATCATTCATTTCCCAATTGTGACCTGTGGTCCAGAAAAGTTTTGCTCTTACATCAGTAGAAGCGGCTAAATCTGCAGCACTATTACCAAATAAACCGTACCAAGCTTTTGTAGCTCTGTGTCCAGACCAAGCCCCATCCGGCGGATTTACAGCACCATAATTTGCAGGATTCATGGTTTGTGCTCCAATACTTCCTTGAATGATGTAAGTAGTATTTCCAAAACTTTGGCTGTTAACAGCATCTGCAATTAAAGGAAAAATAATTTCTTTTGAAGTGTTATTGTCTGTAGCAAAGTTTTTTCTGAAATTAGTTTCTAACTGATAACCTCCGGCGATCACTTTTGATGCGTAAGTTGCAGCTTCTGCATATCTTGCTGTTCCAGTGTAAACTTCTGCATTAAGATATATTTTAGCTAATAACATTTGAACCGTAGCAGCATTTGCTCTACCATACGAATTGGATGGTGCAATTTTATTCTCAATATCTAAAAGCTCAGCTTCAACAAAATCAAAAAGTTGTTGTCTATTAGATTCCGGAAGTGGTGCAGATGATCCAAAAGTATCATCATTTACCAATGGTCCTTTTCCAAATAAATCGATCAGATAATAATAAGAAAGTGCTCTTAAAAATCGTAATTCGCTGATATATTGATCTTCATTCGATACTTCTACTCTATTTTTTAAGATTAAAATGAGATTAGTGGTTTGAGGTACAGTATAATAAATTCTATCATACATATATTTAAAAAACTTATTATTGGCAGACCAATTACTGGTGGTTGTCAGTGGATCAAGACCACCATCTCCCCAACGGTTTTTCATTCCATCAGCAGTAAAATCCTGTAAATTTATTAATCCTCTTACGAAAGGTGATTCACCCGGATCAGCTCCGGCAATATCGGAAGATCCGGCACCATTAACACTGGAAAGGGCAAATGTTGAATACATTTTAGAAAGCATTCCATCAATGGCATTAGGATCTTGTTGAAGCAACTGCTCCAAAGTTAATTCATATTTTGGTTCGGTATTCAGATCATCTGTACAGCCTATAGAAAGGGCTCCTAATAATGCCAAACCAATTATTTTTTTATAAAAATTATTTTTCATTTTTTCGAAATTTTAAAAATCAAGGTTTAATCCAAAAGTGTAAATTCTAGGACGTGGATAGAAGTTGCTATCAATTCCTCCAAAGTTTTCAGGATCTACCCCTTTATATTTGGTAATAATAAATGCGTTGTTAACAGATCCGTAAAATCTAATGGCAGAATTGGATTTAAACACATTATTAATTTTATAACCAACGGTAAAGTTATCCAAACGTAAAAAAGAAGCATCTTCCAAATAATAATCAGAAAAATACATGTCATCTGTTGGAGAAACTAAATTGAAAGAAGAAACGCCGTCATAAAAATCAATAACGTTATTTAAACTTAAAGCATTTTGAGGTAAGGCATTTTGTACAAAACCTAAAGCTACTTTTGATCCGTTATAAACTTTTCCTCCGATTTGCCCTCTAAAATTGGCTGTAAAATCCCAGTTTCCAGCTATTAAACTACTTCCAAAACCATACGTCCAGTTTGGTGTTAACTGTTCATTATAACGGTCGTCATTATTTAAAAGTCCGTCGTTATTTCTATCTACAAAAACTCCCGCCAGAGGTTCTCCATTGGTATCATAAGCCTGTTCAAAAACCCAAGCCATCATCGGTTGTAAACCAACTACGTGTCTTGCAATTTGTACACCGGTTCCTACAGGAAGATTTCCTCCTGCATTAATTTCGGTAACTTCATTAAGGTCTATTACTTCACCTTTGTTATATCCGAAATTTCCGAAAACATTCCAGTCTATTTTCTCGCTTCTTACCGGATTAACGTTTAAGTTCATTTCCACCCCTTTATTTCCAATTTTTCCAACATTATCCAAGAAAGCATTGGTTAAACTTTGTCCTGGAGGAGAAGAAACTTGCAATAATAAATCTTTGGTTTCACGATCGTAGAATTCAACCGTTCCACTTAATAAATTATTTCTGGTTGCGAAATCTAATCCAATATTTTTAGTGGTCGTAGTTTCCCAACCTAAATCCAAATTAAATGGTAAAGCAGAGTAAATATTTAAACCTGATAAATATTGAGAATTAGGATTTCCTATAGAAAATAAAGGTCTTGAAGGGAAAGCTCCAACAATGGATACAATATCTTGTTGTCCGGTTTGTCCCCAACCTAATCTAAGTTTCAATTCTTTGAAAGTACTTCCTAAATTAAACAATTCTTCCTGGTGAATTTTCCATGCCAATGCTGCTGAAGGAAAATATCCCCACTGTTTTTCAAAGCCTTGAAAAACGGAAGAAGCATCCGCTCTCATGGAGAACGTTAACAAATATTTATCAAATAAATCGATATTGGTTCTACCAAAGAAAGACTGAAGATTTACATTAGTGAAATAACCATTTGTGGGGTTATTGGTATCAATTAAAGGCTCTCTTACACCAGTAGTTTGATTAATGGTGTACAAATCTTTATTACCTTCATTTCTGAAATCCTGCCAAGAATAACCTCCCTGGATTAAGAAATTAGACAAAACTTTTCCAAAACTTTTTTGATAAACCAAATAAGCATCCATCAAACGGTTTTTCTTATTTTGAGTTTCAGCATAAGAAACACCTGGGTTATAAACAAATCCATTAAAAGTAGTTACCCCGCTAGAAGAACCAATTGAATTTCTGGCGAAGTCTTCATAAACTTCTTTGATCTTAGTTTCAGAACGGTCTAAACCTAAATTAACCACCGCTCTTAGCTCAGGTAAAAAATGAAATTTGTAATCCAATTCAATATTTCCTAAAAACTGATTGGTGTTTTCCGGACGTCTTCTTTGCTCTAACGTGGCTAATGGATTATTGGCTCCTGCAAAAGAATAATTACTAGTGGTTGGATTGAAAATTACATTTTGGAAATATCCACCGAAATAGGTATTATTAAGCATTGGATCCTGTACATAATCGTAAAAAACAGGATAAGTTGGGTTCATGGTTAACGCACTTCCAATGGCACCACTTCCGTCAACTACATTTTTATCAATTCTGAAACCTTTAAGGTTTAAATCCACTTTTAAATGATTATCAAAAAAAGTAGGATTAAATCTCAATGCAGCAGAAAAACGTTGCAGATCATCATTTTTTACTACACCTTCTGCTTTGTTATAACCAAATGAAAATCTTGTAGGCAATTTCCCAAATAAAGAACCTGAAGCACTGAAATTATTATCAGAAGAAACAGAAGTTCTGTAAATTTGTTCCTGCCAGTTGGTATCATAAAGTTTTCCTGCAACAGTTGGCATCGTGGAAGAGCCTCCAACTCCCAAACTCCAGGCATTATTTGGAAAATAATCTTTAACGAAAGTAACGAACTGATCTGCATCCATCACATCGATAAATTTGGTAACTTCTCCAAAAGAAACGTTGGATGAAAAATTAAATCTAGTTCTTGAACTTCCCTTTTTGGTGGTAATTAAAATAACCCCATTGGAAGCTCGTGCTCCATAAATGGCTGTTGCAGAAGCATCTTTTAAAACCGAAAACGATTCGATATCATTTGGGTTTACTAATAACATTGGATTCGAAATTCCCGCTGGATTTGTAGAATCTAAAGGAATACCATCGATAACAATTAAAGGATTGTTATTGGCACTTAAAGAAGAACCTCCTCTAATTCTAATATTCGGTGCTGAATCCGGAGAACCTCCACTATTGGTAATTCTTACACCGGGAGCTTTACCTTGAATTAATTGATCTGCAGAGACAATAGCCCCTTTATTAAAATCTTTTTCAGAAACAGCAGTAACAGAACCTGTTAAATCAGATTTCTTTTTGCTACCGTAACCAATAAGCACAATTTCTTCAATTTGTTTCTCACGCTCGGTGGAATCCTGAACCTGTGCATGCATCATTGTTCCTGCTAATAAAAAAGCCGGAGCAATTTTCAAAACTGTTGTTAAGTTTCTCACGTATTATAATTTTAAGTTAATTTTCTAGTTTTCGTGATTATAAATCAGCCCTCTAATTTATAATTTTTTTACACTTTCTTAAAATTTATTTAATTTTTACTCTATTTGTATGATATTAATCATTAAATTAATGAGCTTAACTACAATATAGTTCTGATATTCAATATTTTAAATGAAATATTTAATGCATAACATCTGTTAAAATTTAACAAATATTTAAACTATCGTTTAACAAAATTTAACATTCAAAAGCATTTAAATTAATTTTAGTTAAATAAATCCTATAATTTTTTAATTTTTGCCTCTTTTTTAAGAAAATGCTAACCCTTATCTTTGCATCCTAAAATAGATTAAGAATAATGTCGAACAGAAAAATGATTACCGCAGCGTTGCCTTATGCAAATGGACCGGTTCATATTGGGCATTTGGCGGGAGTTTATATTCCGGCTGATGTGTATGCAAGATTTCAGAGAAGATTAGGACAAGAAGTCGCTTTTATTTGCGGAAGTGATGAACATGGAATTCCTATTACCATAAGAGCCAAAAAAGAAGGCGTTTCGCCACAAGATATCGTGGATAAATACCATGAAAATATTAAAAAGTCGTTTTCCGATTTGGGTATTTCTTTCGACGAATATTCCAGAACTACTTCAAAAAAACATTATCAAGTAAGTCAGGATTTTTTCAAGACACTATACAATAAAGGAAAATTTTCGGAAGAAACTTCCGAGCAATATTTTGATGAACAAGCGAACGAATTTCTCGCAGACCGCTACATCGTAGGAACTTGCCCGAATTGTGGCAACGAAAATGCGTACGGAGACCAATGTGAAAAATGTGGATCCACGCTTTCACCTTCAGAATTAATCAATCCAAAATCGGCTTTAAGTGGAAATGTTCCTATCTTAAAGGAAACCAAAAACTGGTATTTGCCACTAAATGATTACGAAGATTTTCTAAACAAATGGATTATTGAAGGTCACCAAAACGACTGGAAACCCAATGTTTATGGACAAGTAAAATCTTGGCTCAACGACGGTTTGAAACCTCGTGCAATGACGAGAGATTTGAATTGGGGTGTTCCGGTTCCGCTTCCTGATGCTGATGGAAAAGTGCTTTACGTTTGGTTTGATGCACCTATCGGTTACATTTCCTTCACGCAAGAATGGGCAGAAAAAAACGGAAAAGATTGGAAAGATTATTGGCAAAACGAAAATTCGGATCTCATTCATTTTATCGGAAAAGACAACATTGTATTCCATTGCATTATTTTCCCTGCAATGATGAAAGCTCACGGAGATTATGGGATGCCAAAAAATGTTCCCGCTTTTGAATTTTTGAATTTAGAAAACGATAAAATTTCAACCTCCCGAAATTGGGCAGTTTGGGCACATGAATATGTGGAAGAATTTCCTGGACAGCAAGATGTTTTGCGTTACGCATTGTTGAGTTCCGCCCCGGAAACGAAAGACAATAATTTCACCTGGAAAGATTTTCAAACCAAAAACAATTCAGAATTGGTGGGAATTTTCGGAAATTTCATCAATCGAGTGGCGGTTTTAATTCACAAATATTATAATGGAATTATTCCTGAAGGGAACTCAAATGCTGATGAATTAAAAGAAATCGAAAAAGCATCCAAAGAAATTGAAAACTTTTTGGAAAATTTTGAATTCAGAAATGCACTTTCCGCTTTGATGAATTTAGCCCGATTTGGAAACCAATTTCTTCAAACCGAAGAACCCTGGAAAACCATCAAAGACCAACCTGAAAAGGCAGCAAATTCTTTATTTATTGGCGCTCAAATTGCAGCTGCTTTAGCTCAATTATGCGAACCATTTATGCCGTTTTCTTCAGAAAAATTATTGAAAATGTTTAATGTTCCACAAAAAAAATGGAACAAAATTTCCGGAATTCTTATCGAAAGTGGGCACCAAATCAATGAAGCGTCCCTCCTTTTCTCCAAAATTGAAGATAAAACCATTGAAGCTCAAATCCAAAAATTAGAAAACACGAAACAATCCAACAAAAAAACCAATCCAAACGCAAAACCTATGAAAGACGAAATCCAATTTGATGATTTTACTAAAATCGACCTTAGAACGGCAACCATTTTAGAAGCCGAAAAAGTGGAAAAAGCGGATAAATTACTGAAATTTAAAGTCGATACCGGAGTTGATGTTAGAACCGTCGTTTCAGGAATTGCAGAAAGTTTTTCGCCGGAAGAATGCATCGGAAAACAAGTGATGATTTTATTAAATCTTACCCCACGAAAAATTCGTGGAATAGAATCTCAAGGAATGCTTTTATTAACCACAAAAACAGACGGAAAACTCGCTTTTGTTTCCCCAACCGAAAAAGTGGAAAACGGAATAGAGATAGGTTAAGTCAAGAACTAGAGCCGAGAATCAAGAATCAAGAACCAAAGGTTAAAGACATCCGATTTTAAATATCAGAAAATGAAAAATATCGATAAAGCAAGTTTGGAAAAAGCGTACCATCCATTCGAAAGTGTAGATATTAATCATATTGAAATAGGTACAACTAAAGAGTTCACAGCAAATTCATCAATATTTATTTGATGACCTTTACGATTTTGCATGAGCAATAAGAAAAAATAATATTTCAAAAGGTGGATTTCGCTTTGCCACCGCTCTTTATTTGAATGAAATTTTGGCAAAAATTGAAACAATGCCAGAAGATTCTTTTGAAGAAATTATTGCAAAATATTTTGAAATGAACATTGCACATCCTTTTATGGAAGGCAATGGAAGAAGTATGAGGATTTGGCAGGATTTAATTTTGAAAAAAAATCTGAAAAAAGTAATTAATTGGCAATTTGTAGATAAAACGCTTTATTCACAAGCGATGGAGCGAAGCCCAATTAACGATTTGGAAATTCGTACTCTGCTTTCCGAATATCTAACTTCAGATGTCGACGATAGAGAAACTATTTTTAAAGGTATCGAACAATCCTATTATTACGAAGGTTATGAGAAAGACCAAAATGGATAACTGATATTACTTGTTTTTCTACTTTCTCATCAATCTCGCCAAATAAGAATTGTCTTCCTGCAAAATTTTTTCGATTTTAAAACCATTATTTTCAGCTGCATTTTTCAAAGTTTCAAAATCCAAATACAGCCATTTCATCGGTTCTTCGCTTTCGCCTTTGTAATGCAAAAAATAATCGAGTTCCCCGTAATATCCGGTTGCAGGAATGAAAACACCACCATCTTCATCACGGTCGTACATGTATAAAATATCGGTACTGTCTATGAGAATTTGACCATCATCATTCAACAAATCTGATAATTTTTGGAGATACAAATCGATTTTATTTAAACTTTCAAAAATTCCGGTTCCGTTCATCATTAACAAAATAGTATCGAATTTTCCTTCAGAAAAATTCAGCAAATTTTCGCAAACTGCTCTTTCTATACCTCTTGCTTTACTCACTTCTGTAGATTTTGGAGAAATATCTAATGCTACAACACTCAAGTTTTTCTCATTCTGCAAATACAAACTGTGTGAACCCGCTCCAGCTCCAACATCCAATACTTTTCCTTTTGCTAAACACAATGCTTTTTGTTCTAAAACGGTCATTTCTTCAAAATCCCGAAAAAGATATTCCACAGGAAGTTCATCCAATTCAGAAATTGAAGTTTCAGTTTGCAAATTTTCCGGATTTTTGTGAAAATAAAAATCCCAAATCGCTTTGCCCATTAAATCTTTCATACTGCCATAAAATTTCAAAAAAAATAAAACTCCTTTCTGTTTTTGGAAAGGAGCTCTGTGTTTATTTAATCTGGATCCTGAGGATCAAAATCGGTATCTTTATGTTTATTGAAAAAGAACTTAATGATAATTGGTAAAGTAGTTACTAAAACGATGATAAGAATGATAATCTCTAATTTAGTTTTCAAATCAATACCAAATTGCTCCAAAAACAATTTATCCAAATAATGTCCGGCATAAATTAAAATAAACGACCAAAGAAAAGCACCAATAATATTGTCTTTCAAGAATTTTTTTCTGTCCATTTCTACAATTCCGGCTACAATAGGTGTAAAAGTTCTTACAATAGGTAAAAATCTTGCCATAATAACGGCTAAAGCACCATGTTGCTCGAAAAAAGCATGTGCCTGATGCAAATATTTTTTCTTGAAAAAGAAAGAATCCGGACGTTGATATAAAGAAGGACCTGTCTTGCGACCAAACCAATAGCCAACTTGGTTCCCAATAATAGCTGCTACTGCAATTGCCAAGGCTAAAAGAGAAGTATCCATAAAATCATTACCAGTTCCTCCAAAAGTTTCGCGCATGATATCTACAGCGTAAATTCCTGAAACAAATAAAAGACTGTCTCCGGGAAGGAAAAAGCCAACAAATAAACCTGTTTCTGCAAAAATGATAAATAAAATAAGCCAGAAACCGCCCATTTTAATGTAAAACTCTGGATTCAGTAAGTCCTTCCAGCTCTCGAATTGCTCCATATAAATTGTTATGCAACAAAAATACTTTTAAAAAGTAGGATTTGAAAATTATTATGATTTTTTTAACAAAACTTATTTTTCATCCTTCTGTAGCGTAGAAATTCTTTCATCTTTTCCGTCATGTTTCCAACCTGGAGCTTTGAAAATATACTTCAGTTTTGCTTTTAAATTTGGGGCCTTTTAACATCACTCATCATACTTCCAAATTCATCAAAAACAATATGGAAAACGTTGTAAGAGTTAATATTATGTAAAATTCCATAATCGTGAATTTTTGATATTTCTGCTTTATACGTCCCGAAAAGATGATCCCAAATCATCAAAATTCCACCATAATTTTTATCAAGTTCCTCAATTTGTCTGGAATGATGAACCCGGTGATTGGAAGGCGAATTAAAAATTTTATCAAACCAGCCCAATTTTCCGATAGCTTCTGTATGAGGCCAAAACTGAAAAATTAAATTAAACTGATGCATCATGGCAATCATCAACGGATGAAAACCAATAATCACAAAAGGAATATACCAAAGATCACGGTACAAAATTTCAAACCAACCTTGTCGTAAAGCAATTGCAAAACTCAAATTTTTCCCGGAATGATGATTTACATGTCCTGTCCAAAGCAAACGAATTTTATGACTTAAACGGTGATGCCAATAAAAACCAAAATCTTGGACGATTAAAACTAAAATCCACAGCCACCAATGTTTTAAATTCCATTCTAATGAAAGTAAATTGGATAAATCCCCTACTCCAAAAATATCGGTTAAACGAAAACTATTATAAAACCAAAAGAAATAGGAAATAGAAGTGGCCTTCATCCCAAAATCCAGAAAAACAGCTCCCAAACCAAGACCAATACTGGAAAGTTCATCTTTTATGAGTTTTTTGGTGAAAATTTTCTGTGGAATTTGATACAAAAACGTTTCTCCCAAAATCAATAAAATAAAACCCGGAATAAAATAAGTCACCGGATCCGTGAAATCCAGTGGACTGAACAATCCGAAGTTATTGAAAAATTGGGTAATCTGTTCTTTCACAAATTTGTTTTTTGGATGTCTAATCTAAGTTTTTTTTCATCATTTTTTATGAAAAATTTCAGAAGTATCTATTTCAATTTTCTCTTAAAATTTAGCATTGATTTTCCCCTTTCAATTCCCTATTTTTGCAGCATGATTAACGCTGATCAATTCAAAGAAATCCAATCCCGAATTGAGGATTTATATAAATACTTGCAAATCGATAAAAAGAAAATCGAAATTTCCAACGACGATGAGAAAACTGCAGCTCCAGAATTTTGGGATAACCCAAAAGAAGCAGAAAGTTTTCTAAAACAGCTTCGTTCCAAGAAAAAATGGGTGGAAGAATATGAGGAAATCAACACGCATTTTGAAGATTTACAGGTTTTAGCCGAATTTGCAAAGGAAGATTCCGATTCCGAAAAAGAACTGGATGAAACTTTCCCAAATTTGGTGGAAAAAATTGAAGATTTAGAATTTAAAAACATGCTTTCCAATGAAGGTGACGAACTTTCAGCTGTTCTGCAAATTACTGCTGGAGCTGGTGGAACAGAAAGTTGTGATTGGGCTTCGATGTTGATGCGGATGTACACCATGTGGGCGGAAAAACAAGGCTACAAAATCCGAGAACTTAATTTTCAGGAAGGTGATGTTGCAGGTGTAAAAACCGTAACTTTAGAAATTGATGGAGAATATGCTTTTGGTTATTTAAAAGGCGAAAACGGAGTTCATCGTTTGGTAAGGATTTCTCCTTTCGATTCCAACGCAAAACGCCACACCAGTTTTGTTTCGGTTTATGTATATCCTTTGGTTGATGACACCATAGAAATCAATATTAATCCTGCCGATATTTCTTTCGAAACCATGCGTTCTTCCGGAGCTGGTGGACAAAATGTAAATAAAGTAGAAACTGCAGTTCGACTTCGTCATGCTCCAACAGGAATTATTATCGAAAATTCTGAATCTCGTTCTCAGCTTCAAAATAAAGAAAAAGCAATGCAGTTATTGCGTTCAAGATTGTATGAAATGGAATTGGAGGAAAGAATGAAAGCCCGAAACGAAATTGAAGCCAATAAAATGAAAATTGAATGGGGCAGCCAAATTCGAAATTACGTGATGCATCCCTACAAATTGGTGAAAGATGTAAGAAGTGCGCACGAAACTTCTGATGTTGATGGTGTAATGAACGGAAATATCACCCCATTTTTGAAGGCTTATTTGATGGCAGATGGAACAGCGGTTTCAAGTGATGATTTAGATTTTTAAAATTGTATCATTTCGACAACATCTTCTATAACTGGGTAAATTAAAAAAATATAAATCCATGAAAACAATTGGTTTTTTCATGGATTTTCTTTATTTAAGTACTGTTCATGAAGATTTCTAAACCCCTCAATTTTTAATAAGTTAGTCCACAAATTAATCCTGTTAATTATTAAGAATCTGTCTCAATTTTATTTGATGCTTTTTTTTACTCATAAGTTGAATAACATTGAAAATAAAAGAAAAAATAAATCAAAAATCTTAGGTGACTAATGTGTTTGAAATAAATTTAAACCGACTCTAAATATCAAAGAAATTAATTTTCATTTTCTTCCTCTTCATTATGCTGGAAACCAATCTGTCTTCTTGGTTTTTCAACAACTTTATAATTTTGCAGTTCGTTTTTCAGGTTTTCAATTCTTTTGGAAAAAACGTCATAATCTGTTGCGGAAACCTCAAAAATAAACTGTTGAACAGAATTCAAATAATCCTCATTCAATTTCGTTGCAGCTTCCATCAAACTGTTTTCCAGTAACGCATTTTCAATTTTAAAATTTGGATTTTTTACTTTTAAATAATAATTTCTTAAACGTTTTTTTAAACTTTGCGTAAAATCAATCACCATGGTATTGCTGAACAATTTCATTCTGGAAGTTATCTCTTTCCAATAAGGCTTTTGGTGCGCCTTGTTGAATTTCAAAATTTGCATTAAAACAGAATTGTCTTCCAAATTCATCGTCATATAACGCAAAATCATTTGCGCTCTTTCGTCCTGATTTGGCGGAAAAACAGGAATTTTCACATCAAATCTTCCCGGCGCAAAAACTTCATCATCCATCCCGACTAAATTATCCGCAGCAACCACCATCAATAAACCTTCATTCACAAAGCGATGAATACTGTGCAGAATAATATCTTTCGTGGTTTCATGTTCAGAAAGTTGGGTGTAATTTTCGGATCGAACTTGAGCAATTTCATCAAAATTTTCTAGAAAAAGCAAAACTTTATCTTCTTTCATCATGGAAGTTAGAAAATCGTTAAAATCCGTTTTTACTCCATCAATAAAAGAAGTTCCCAAGTAAGAATTTTTCACTTCTTTAAATTCATAACCGATAATTTCCGCAATTTTTCTTGCCCAAAAAATTTTACCGCTTCCTTTTGGTCCGTACAAAATAATTCCGGCAGGTTTATAAATGCCCCAATCTTTGGCTTGTTGCGGATCGATAAACGGATTCAGCATCTCGGTAATGTAAAAATACAAATCGCGATAACCTATAAAATCTCTTTGAGCTAAAGGCGTTTTGTTTCCGAAATAATCATAAATAAAATGATAATCTCCACCTAATTCATGATCAATTCCAAAACTGGAAACGGACGATTTATACATTCCATTTTCAAAAATGTTGGGTTTTTGTTTTTTGATAATTTCAACAATTTTATCTTCCGGTTTATTGATTTCTTTGGCAATTTGATTAGTAGATTTTTCTTGCATTAAATCTTTTTCATAATCCTGAAGAAATTTTTTATTTTCCAGGGCAAATTTTTCAAAATCTTTTTTAACTTCTAAATTTGGACAAAGACATTGGGAAAGTTCTAAATCGAAATCCTCAATAAATTGTTTTAGGCTAAAAGTAGAAATCCCAAGTTTGTTTGCTAACTCTGTAATTTTCATAAAGAATTTTTTCTTTAAAATTAAAGATACAGATTTTTACCGAAAACACTTTAATCATTCAAAATCCTTGAATTTTTAATGAAGAAAATCATTAAATTTGCCAACTTACAAAATCGTCAAAAGACAAATAGTTAAAAGAATGACTTCACAACAAATACGCCAACAATTTTTAGATTTTTTTAAAAGCAAAGAACATTTAATCGTTCCATCTGCGCCGATTGTTTTGAAAGACGATCCAACGCTGATGTTCTCCAATTCGGGAATGACGCAGTTTAAAGATTATTTTCTGGGATATAAAGAACCAAAAGCATCAAGAATTGCAGATACCCAAAAATGTTTACGAGTTTCCGGAAAACACAACGATTTGGATGATGTTGGTCGAGACACCTATCATCATACGATGTTCGAAATGTTGGGGAATTGGTCATTTGGCGATTATTTTAAAAAAGAAGCCATTTCTTGGGCTTGGGAATTGTTGACGGAAGTTTATAAAATTCCAAAAGAAAACCTTTATGTCACCATTTTTGAAGGTGATGAATCTGAAAATTTAGAGCGTGATCAAGACGCTTACAATTTTTGGAAAGAATTTATTGCAGAAGACCGAATTATCAACGGAAACAAAAAAGATAATTTTTGGGAAATGGGTGCAAGCGGACCTTGTGGACCGTGTTCAGAAATTCATGTGGACTTGAGAAGTGATGAAGAAAAAGCCAAAGTTTCAGGTCTTGAACTGGTGAATAACGACCATCCGCAAGTGGTGGAAATCTGGAATTTGGTGTTTATGCAATTCAACCGAAAATCGGATGGTTCACTGGAAAATCTTCCTGCAAAACATATTGACACAGGAATGGGATTCGAGCGTTTGTGTATGGCTTTGCAGCACAAAGAATCCAATTACGACACCGATGTTTTCACGCCTTTAATTAATAAAGTAGAAGAACTTTCGGGGAAAAAATACACGGGAATTTTAACCGACGAAAAAGACATCGCCATTCGTGTTGTTGTGGATCACATCAGAGCGGTTTCTTTCGCGATTGCGGACGGACAATTGCCGTCAAACGGAGGTGCTGGTTATGTTATCCGTAGAATTTTGAGAAGAGCCATTTCTTACGCTTACCGATTTTTAGATAGAAAAGAACCATTTCTTTATCAGTTAGTTGCAGTTTTAAAAGATCAAATGGGACCATTTTTCCCGGAATTGGAAAAACAAGGAAATTTGGTTACCGAAGTGATTAAAAGTGAAGAAGAGTCTTTCCTTAGAACCATTGAAACGGGATTAATTAGAGTAGAAAAATTAATTCAGCAAACGATTTCTGAAAATAAAAAAGTGTTGCCAACCGAAGAAGTTTTTGAATTGTATGACACTTATGGTTTTCCTGATGATTTAACTAGAATTATTGCGGAAGAAAAAGGTTTAACCATTGATGAAGCCGGTTTTGAACGAGCCTTGAATGAGCAAAAACAACGTTCCAAAGCAGATTCCAAACAAAAAGTTCATGATTGGGTAGTTTTAGAAGAAAAGCCTGAAACCTTTGTCGGTTATGACGAAACTGCGATAGAAACGTACATCACTCGATATCGAAAAATTGAAAATAAAGACGGCGAATTTTATCAAATTGTGCTTTCAAAATCTCCATTTTATCCGGAAGGTGGCGGTCAAATCGGCGACAAAGGAATTTTGATTCCGAGTTATGCGACGCATTTTGATATTTCGCAACCAGATTTATACAACGTAAAAGACAATCCGGAAGTAATTGAAGTTATCGATACCAAAAAAGAAAATAATCTCATTATTTCTTTAATCAAGGAACTTCCCAAAGATGCAGGTGCGGTTTTTTATGCGAAAGTAAACGCCTCCGAAAGAAAAAATACAGAAGCCAACCATTCCGTAACGCATTTGTTGCATGAAGCGTTGCGTGATGTTTTGGGAACTCATGTGGAACAAAAAGGTTCATTTGTAGGTCCCGATTATTTGCGTTTCGACTTTTCCCATTTCGCAAAAATGTCGGAAGACGAATTGAAATTGGTGGAGGAAAAAGTAAACCAAAAAATTAAAGAAAATATTGCGCTTCAAGAGTTCAGAAATATTCCAATTGCAGAAGCACAAGAGAAAGGTGCAATGATGCTTTTCGGGGAAAAATATGGCGACAACGTTCGAATGATCCAATTTGGAAGTTCGAAAGAATTGTGTGGTGGAACACACGTAAAATCGACAAGCGAAATTGGTCATTTTAAAATTTCATCTGAAAGTTCAACAGCAGCAGGAATCCGCAGGATTGAAGCTATTTCCGGAGATAAATCGAATGAATATTTCCAACATCTGGAACAACAAATTTCTGAAATTTCCCAATTGTTAAAATCGAAAGATTTGGCAAAATCCATCGAAAAATTATTGGAGGAAAATTCCCATTTAAAATCGGAAATCGAAGGCTTGAAAAAAGAAAAAGCGAAAGGTGAAATCCAAAACTGGAAAAATGATTTCGTAGATAAAAAAGGAAAAAAACTTTTAGTAAAAAAAACCTCTTTGGATGCAGCTTCCGTGAAAGATATCGTATTTCAACTGAAAAAAGAAATTGAGAATTCAGTGATTATCATAATTTCTGATGCGAATGAAAAACCGATGATTACAGTTGGCGTTTCACAAGATTTGGAAAACCAATACAACGCCGGAAATTTGGTGAAAGAACTCGCCAAAGAAATCCAAGGTGGTGGTGGTGGAAATACGGGTTTTGCAACTGCGGGCGGAAAAAATTTGGAGGGAATTGAGAATGCGTATCAAAAGGCACTTTCTATTTAACTTCTATAGCTAAATACACCAATAAACCGTCCTGAAAAATTGGGCGGTTTTTATATTTATTTTAAAAAAAAAGTCAAAAAAAATTATATTTGATTCATGAAAAATCTTTATTTATTAGTCTTCCTTTTTGCAGGGAAATTTTTCTTTTCTCAAAGTACCATTACCGTTTTACAATCGGATTCCGGAAATCCAATTTCTGACGCTTCTGTATTCTGTGACCAAAAATTGGCAGGAAAAACCGCTTCCAACGGAAAACTCATTTTTAAAGGAAAATGTAAAGAAGTAAGTGTAAAAGCAAACGGGTTTTATGAAGATGAAACCGTTTTCGATAAAGTAATGGAAGTTCGTTTAACCAAAACCGAAGCCAAAACACAAAGTATAGAGAAAATCGTAATCAACGATAAAAGCGATCCAAGAGCTTTGGAAATTCTAAAAAAAGTAGTGGATAATTTTAAAAATAATTCACCCACAAGTTTGGATTCCTACGCTTTCAAATCTTATGAAAAAATTTCTTTTGATTTTGATCAGGACACCATAAAAGACTACAGTTCCTACATCGCCAAAAGAGTGGATTCTTTAAAAAATACCACCAATTTGAAAGAACAAACGGAAGAAGAGAAAAAAGATTCCTTGGAAAGCATTAATGTGATGAAAATGATGACGGAAAGTAAACTTTTCCTTTGGGAGAGAGCTTCGGAATTTTTGTATTCCAAGAAATATGGTGAAAAAATAAATATTTTGGACAACCGTATTGCAGGTCTCCAAAATCCTATTTACGAATTGCTTACTTTACGAAGCAACAGAAACCAAATGCCTCATGAAGTAAAAGAAGAAAACAGAAATCTGTACCGCTATTTTTTAACCGATTCCATTGAAATTGAAGGAAGAAAAAATTACGTAATCCGTTTCCGAGAAACCAATTTTAAAACGGCGCCCGGAAAAAGGAAATTTAACGGCTATGTTTATATTGATGCCGAAACTTTCGGAATTAAAAAAATTGAAAGTAACAGCAACAAAAAAAATGAAGGAAGCATTACCAGCATTTGGATTCCTTACCAAGGAAAATGGTTTTTGAGCAAAGAAAATATGAAACTGAAAGCAGGTTCAATGGCTTTTAGTGATGAACCACGAAAAAAAGTTGATGAAACGAATAAAGACGCTCCAAAAACTAAACGAAAAAGAACAAAATTTGGAAATTATGTTTTCATGAATTCCACTTATTTCGATCATCAAAGTCCGATTGAAGAAAAGGCAAAAGATTTTTCAGGATATACTTTAACGGTAAAAAATTCCGATGGAAGTTTGCTCGAAAAATACAGAACAGATTCTCTGGATGTTCGTGAACAAAACACTTACGTAAAAATAGACAGTGTAGGAAAAAAATATAAAATCGATCAGAAAACGGGAATTTTATCTGCAGCACTTCGTGGAAAGTTACGTTTCGGAAAAGTAGATTTTGATCTTTTGCAATTGTTTAGATACAACAAATATGAAGGTTTCAGAATTGGAGCCGGATTAAAACTCAATGAAAAATTTCACAAATATATTTCTCCAGATGCTTATGTTGGTTATGGTTTCAAAGATCATACGTGGAAATATGGTTTTGGAGTTGATGTAAGAACCAGCTTGGAAAGAAATTCTATTTTCAGGGCAGAATATTATGATGACGTAACTTCTGCAGGACGTTTCAACGAAAATATGTGGAGTTTTAAAATGAAAGTTAACAATGGAGGAATTGAACTTAACAACTCCAATTTCTACGGTTACAAAGGTTATAAATTAAGTTATGAAACCGATTTATCCAATTCTGTAACGGTAAAAGTGGCGGCAAAAAAAGATCAGGAAGAAGCAAAGTTCAATTACAATTTTAAAAATTTGGGGAGCCAATTTGAAAATTTCAGTACCATTATTACTTTGAAATATGCTCCATTTTCCAAAAATATGATGACACCAATGGGAAAATTTACCTTTGAGCAGAATTATCCTGAATTGTATCTAAATTTTGAAAAAGGATTTAAAAGCTTAGGTGGAGAATTGGATTTTTCTCGTTGGGACGCACTTCTTATTCATCAAATGAAAACCAAAGCCGGAACTACAAGCATTCGTTTACACGGAGGTTTGGTGAATGGTGATACCCCAATTTGGCATCATTTTACCATGAACGGACTTTCCGGACAACAACCCAAACTAAACCTGAATTTCACTTCTTATCTTGGTTTTGCAACCATGGAAGCCGGAAAATATTACAACGACAAATTTGCAGGAATGTATCTTTCACACCGAATTCCTTGGTATTTTAGAACGATTGGAAGAAAAGCTTCCAGCTTTGATGTGGTGTATCGTGGCGCTATTGGAAATATGAAAAATCCGGAATTCCACAATTTCAATTTTCAGAAAATGGATCACTTGTACCAGGAAGTTGGGTTGGAATGGAACCACTTTTTATCCACCAATTTTAATTTAGGATTTTTCCATAGAGTGGGTTATTACAACAGCGGAAATTTCAAACAGGATTTTGCGGTACAAATCAAAATTCAGGATTTAGGATTTTAAAAAATGAAAACAATTGAAATAAAAGCATCCGATTTTTTTGAACTTTTAAAAATAAGAGATGTTTCGATGTGGGAAATTTTCTCCCAAATGATTGACGGCGAACCAAAAGCCATTGTGTTTTTGGATAATGAAAACCAAGTTTTATTCGATTACGTTTTGCCGGAAAATACAGAAAAATTGGAAGAAGACCGAAAAGTTTTCGCTAAAGAATACGCCGAAAAATTGAAAAATGCCAACTAAAATTTAGTGATTCAGAAACTTTTCCAAAGTTTTTTTGGCTTCACCAACTTCATGAACACGCAGAATTTTTGCACCCTTTTCCAAAACTTTAAGGTGCAGATTCTGCGTTTCTTTATTAATTTCCAAAGGCGATTTTCCCAAAGGCTTGTATATAAAAGATTTCCTCGAAATTCCTATTAAAACCGGGAATTTTCCAAATGCAATAAATTGCATTTCATCCAAAAGCTGATGTTGGTTTTCTACCGTTTTTCCAAATCCAAAACCGGGATCCAAAATAATATCTTTTACGCCCAAACCCAATAATATTTCAATTTTTTCTGAAAAGAATTTATTAACCGAAACAGTAATATCATCATACAAAATTTTCTTGTGCATGGTTTTGTAATCAGGATTTATATGCATTAAAACATAAGGAAGTCCGGTTTCTGCAACCGTTTGAAACATATTTTCATCAAATTGTCCCGCGGAAATATCGTTAATTAGATCAACCCCTTCATTGGCTGCAAATTTTACGGTTTCCGACCAAAAAGTATCCACAGAAATTAAAATTTCAGGGAATTCTTTTCTAATTTTCGAAATGATGTTTCCCAATCTTAAAATTTCTTCTTTAGCTTCTAAAAAATCTGCATTTGGACGTGTTGATTGCGGACCGATATCAATTATTTCTGCACCTTCAAAAATCATTTTTTCAACCTGAAATAAAGCATTTTTATCGGAATTGAATTTCCCGCCGTCCGAAAAAGAATCCGGTGTAACATTCAAAATTCCCATCAATTTAGGAATGGAAAGATCGATCATTTTCCCGTTGCAGCTTAAGGTAAAAACAGAATTTTGCATGGCGCAAATTTATAAAAAAATAACCCTGAATTTCGCTTTGCAACTTCCCTTTTAGAACCAAATTTCATATATTTGATGCATCAACAAAAATGTATGACCAAGACTTCTTTGCAGTTTGACGAAGTAATTTCAAAATGCCGCGATCTTTTCAAAAAAAAATTTAAAGATTATGGTGCTTCTTTTCGTGTTTTGCGAACTTCTTCTTTAACGGATCAAATTTTCATCAAAGTAAAAAGTCTGAGAAATTTTCAAACTTCTGGCGTTTCAAAAGTTGGCGAAAGTCAGGAAGAAAATTTTATCGCCATTGTTAATTATGCCATTATTGGTTTAATACAGTTAGAAAAAGGTTTCAGCGATACTTTTGATGCTAATGGTGAAGAAATTTTGTCTTTGTATGATCAATTTTCTAAGGAAGCGAAAAATCTGATGGAAATGAAAAACCACGATTACGGTGAAGCTTGGCGCGAAATGCGGATTTCTTCGATAACGGATTTGATTTTTCAGAAAGTTTTGAGAACTAAACAAATTGAGGATAACCAAGGAAACACCGAGGTTTCAGAGGGAATTGACGCCAATTATTTTGATATGCTGAACTACGCTGTTTTTTCATTAATTAAACTATCCGAAATTCCGGAAAATTTTAAACCAAAACTAGCCTAAAAAAAACAAAAACGAACATGCTAAAAGATTTTTTGAGAATTTTCACCGCACTTATTTTCCTCGCATCAGGATTTGTAAAAGCGGTTGATGTAAAAGGATTTTCTTTTAAACTGGAAGAATATTTTTCGCCTTCCGTTTTCAATTTGCCTTTTTTTGAAGAAAGAGCTTTATTCCTCGCAATTTTTGTGGTGGCTTTAGAACTTTTACTCGGTTTTATGCTGTTAATAAAACTTCGTTTGAAGTTCACGCTTTCCGCCTTAATTGGTTTGTGTGTTTTCTTTGCTTTTTTAACTTTTTATTCCGCCTATTACAATAAAGTTACTGATTGTGGTTGTTTTGGTGATGCCATTAAATTTACACCTTGGCAAAGCTTTGTAAAAGACATTATTTTGCTTTTGCTGCTTTTGGTTTTATACTATCTTCATCGTTACGATTTTGTAAAACTTCTTCCAAAAAAACCTAATAAATATGTGGCTTTTTCTGTATTTGTGGTTGCAATGGGAATGGTGATTTTGCATGGAATTTTACATGAACCACTCATAGATTTCAGAGCGTATAAAATAGGAACCGATCTAAAATCGGAAAGACAGAAAATTAATCAAAACCCCGATGTTTACAAAACTTTTTATGTCCTGAAAAACAAAAAAACGGCAGAAGAAAAGAAAATAAATCAGGACGATTATGTTAATGACAAACAATATTGGGAAGAAGGAACCGTTTGGGAAATTCTTAATGATAAAACAACCTCTGAAATTGTAAAAAATGGGTATTCATCTGAAATTTCAAAATTTCGTTTAGAAGATGAAACCGGAAACGACATCAGCGAACAAATCATCAATTTGCCTAAAGTTCATTTGCTTTTTATCTACAAACCAAAAGAAGTTTCTGCAGAAAAGTTAGCCAGTGCAGAGAAATATCTAATCAATTTAGATAAAGATACGCCTGTTTACGGAATTACCACCGAAAATGGATATTTCAAAACGATTCCTAACTTGATCATGGATGCTACGCCAATAAAAACCATTGCGAGAAGTAATCCTTTCGTTGTAACTTTACAAAACGGAATTATTACCGAGAAAAAATCGCTTCATGATTTCATGAAATAAATAAATATTAAAAAAATAAAAAAATTGCTATGCAAAAATCGAATAAACCCATTGCTGGTTATCATCTATTAATGATTCTTTCTTCTGTAGATGGAGAATTTGCGCCAGAAGAAGGAATGAAAGTTCAAGAATATCTTGCAGAAGAATTTCCTTTTAAAATTAATTTGGATAACGAATTGGAAACCATTGCGCTTTTACAACCGGAACAATGGAAAGATCACTTTGAATTTCATGCAAGATGCTTCCAAGACGATTCTACTGAAGAGGAAAGAAAGAAATTTTTAAAATTTGCAAAATCATTAATCAAAGCAGATGATGAAGTTTCGGATCGTGAACATCAGTTTTATATGCTTCTGAAAAACATCTGGAAAATGGATTAAGAAATGAATGGTGAATATTCATTTCAATCAAACTCACACCAAATCAAAACATTCAAATAACAAAAAATGAGAAGAAAAATCGTTGCAGGAAACTGGAAAATGAACAAAAACGTTATTGATGCTCAACAATTAATGTTTCAAATTCTGGAATACAAAAAAAATAATTCTACCAACTGCGAAGTTTGGATTGCACCTCCATCACTTTATTTAATGATGGCAAAAGATCTTTATGAAAATGATGAAGTTGGTGTTTTTTCACAAGACATGAGCGAACATGAAAGCGGAGCTTTTACTGGTGAAATTTCTGCAGATATGCTGGAATCTATTGAAGCTACAGGAGCTATTATCGGCCATTCCGAAAGAAGACAATATCACGGAGAAACCGATTCGCATTGCAACAGAAAAGTGAAAATGGCTTTGGATAAAGGTTTAATTCCGATTTATTGTAACGGTGAAACTTTAGAGCAAAGAAAATCCGGACAACATTTGGAAGTGGTGAAAAACCAAACAGAAGTAGCACTTTTCACTTTATCAGCGGAAGAAATTAAAAAAGTAGTTATTGCTTATGAACCAGTTTGGGCTATTGGAACCGGTGAAACCGCAACTCCACAACAGGCTCAGGAAATCCATGCACATATCAGAAGTTTAATCGCTGCAAAGTATGGTCAGGAAGTTGCTGACGAAATTTCTATTTTGTACGGAGGTTCGGTAAAACCGGACAATGCAAAAGAAATTTTCTCACAACCTGATATTGATGGTGGATTAATCGGAGGAGCCGCTCTAAAAATTGAAGATTTTTCAAAAATTATTGAAGGTTTTAACTAAGTAATATGAAGAAATTTTTAACTTTTTTAATTTTTGGAATTTGTCAATTCGTTTTTGCTCAAATTTCGATACCACAAAGTTCTCCAAAAGGAACGATTGTTACCGTTACTAATCTTGAGATAAATTATCAAAATTTAGAATTGAAGAATGATAAAGTGAATTATATTAACGCAGAATCTGGAAATCCTGAATCGCTTTATATAAATTCAATCAAATCCATTATAGAAAATTTTAACAAAGAAAATCCTTCAATAAATGAATCTTTAAATCAAGGATTAAGTAAAATGGAAATTCAGGAAAAAAACAGAAATTATTTGCAAAATCCTGATTACATCAAAGCCAAAAAACTAAGCAGAACAGGAACAATGTTTATGGTTTTAGGTGGTGCTACATTTGTTGGTGGTGGTTTATATAACGTTGCTTTTGCTCCTGAAAGCACCGCTTCTTACAATGGAGAAAAACACGGTTCTTCAATTCCTCTTATTATTGGTTTGGCTGGAGTTGGCGCTGGTTTGGTAATGAAAATTGTAGGCGGTTCAAAAATGAACAAAATAAAATCTGATGCTTTATCTGCCAATTACAATCAAAAAGAATATTATTTGGTGACCAACCAAAATGGTTTGGGACTTCAAGTAAAATTCTAAATAGTAAAAAAGGTTGCTTTTCGCAACCTTTTTTACTATTTTTTTTAATCCTTTTTCTTTTCTAAAACTTCATCTACCATTCCATAATTTTTGGCTTCTTCCGACGTCATCCAATAATCACGATCTGAGGATTTTTCCACCCATTCATAGGTTTGTCCGGAATGTTGTGCAATAATTTCGTACAATTCTTGCTTTAATTTCAGCATTTCACGCAAATTAATTTCCATATCGGAAGCTACACCTTGCGCACCTCCACTTGGTTGGTGAATCATTACCCTGGAATGTTTTAAAGCAGAACGTTTTCCTTTTTCACCGGCAACCAAAAGAACAGCACCCATAGAAGCTGCCATACCTGTACAAATGGTGGCTACATCCGGTTTTATAATTTGCATCGTATCATAAATTCCTAAACCTGCATATACACTTCCACCAGGAGAATTAATATAAATCTGAATATCTTTTGAAGGATCTGCACTTTCCAAAAATAAAAGCTGAGCTGTTACAATATTGGCAACTTGATCGTCAATTCCGGTGCCTAGGAAAATAATTCTATCCATCATTAAACGAGAAAAAACGTCCATTTGAGCAACATTCATACGTCTTTCTTCCATAATGTAAGGCGTCAAATTGGTTGGATTGAAAATTCCCATATATTGATCTGTTGCAAGACCATTATTTCCCATATGTTTTACAGAGAAATCTCTAAATTCTTTTTTAATGTCCATATAAATAATTGTTGTTTAATTCAAGATTCAAAATTGTTCAAGTTAAAATTCACTATTTACTGCGAAGCGAATTCACTATTGACTTTTACTAATTTTTCAAAAATCGTTCCTCTATCAAATTTAGTCAAATTGTCATAAAATCCTGTACAATTCGGCATCAATTTCTTTTCTAAGCTCATTCAGTTTAATGATTTTTTGATAATTTTCGCTGTTGTCCACGTTCTCGGAAAGCGTTTTTTTGATATCGTTAATCATCTTTATCACGTATTCTCTTTTGTGACGTATCATCACATCATTCACGATTTTGGGTACTACTTCTTCTTCCTTACTGAAATAAATATTGTGTTTTTCCCAATTGCTTGTTTCATAAGGTTCTATCAGCGCATCCGCCACTTTTCCGGTGAGTTCTTCATCCATCAAACTGAAAAAGAAATTTCCGGATCTTAACTGGTTTTCGGAAATTCCTTCTTTTATTTCTTTGATAATTTTTTTGTTTAAGGGCGATTGTATTTCATAACCGTCTTCGTCAAAATGGGTAATAATTTCTTCAATTACCGTAATTTGGTAGGGTTGATTTTCAGAATCTTTTCGTTCTACTACTCTTTCTCCGTATTTCAACATTAATTCTACCAATTTTTCTTCTAAAATCAAAAGAGGATTTGTTTTGGAAAAATCATCCAAAACCACCTCAAGTTTTTGAGGCTGTATTTTTTGAATTTCTGGTCTTACATTTTGCTGCTTGACTTGCTTTTGAACACCCAATTCGTTGAAAAGACTTTGTTCAGAAATTCCAAATTTTGTTGAAACTTCCTTTAAATAAACTTCTTGTTTTAAAGCATTTTGTACAAAAGCAACCGATTTTACGATATCACGAATGGATTCTGCTTTTTTTATTGGATCTTCACCAGCTTCTTTCAGTAAAATTTCCGCTTTAAAATCGATAAAATCTTTAGCTTCTTTTTTAATGTAATTTTCCACAAAATCCTGCGGATGTTTTCTGGAAAAAGAATCCGGATCGTCTCCATCAGGAAAAAGAACAATCCTGATATTCATTCCTGCAGAAAGCAACATATCAATACTTCGGAAACTGGCTTTAATTCCTGCATTATCACCATCAAAAAGTATCGTTACATTTTCTGTAAGTCTTTTGATTAGTTTTATTTGTTCCGTAGTTAAAGATGTTCCGGAACTCGCCACAACATTTTCAATTCCGGCTTGGTGAAGCGCAATAACATCCATATAACCTTCCACCAAAAGACATAAATTTTGTCGGGAAATGGCTTGTTTGCTTTGGTTTAAGCCATAAAGAACATTCGATTTATGGTAAATTTCAGTTTCAGGAGAATTGAGATATTTTGCTGTTTTTACATTCGATTTCAGAATTCTTGCTCCAAAACCTAACACTCTTCCCGAAAAACTATGAATCGGAAAAATCACTCTTTCCCGAAAACGATCCAAACCATTTGGCGCATTTTCAGGGAAAATGGAAAGTCCGGATTTTTCTAAAATTTCGTTGGAATAGCCTTTTTCTTGGGCATACTCTGTAAAGGCATTTTTCTTTTCCGGTGAATAACCTAAATGAAATTTTTTAATAATTTCATCATTCAGTTCTCGTTCTTTGAAATAGCTGTATCCAATTGTTTTTCCTTCTTCAGTTTCATAAAGCTGCTCCTGAAAAAAATGGTTGGCAACTTCATGAATTTTGTATAATAATTCCTTCTCTGTTTGCGCCAACTTTTGCTCTTCTGTTTGGATTTGAACGGTTTCTTCAACCTCAATTCCATATTTTTTTGCAGCATGACGAAGCGCTTCTGGATAAGTGAAATTTTCAATTTCCATGAGAAAAGAAATCGCAGTTCCTCCTTTTCCTGTAGAGAAATCTTTCCAAATTTGCTTGCTTGGTGAAACCACAAAACTGGGCGTTTTTTCATCCTGAAACGGACTCAAACCTTTAAAATTGGAACCCGTTCTTTTCAGTTGAACATATTCACCAATAATTTCTTCCACACGAATAGTGGACAGAATTTTATCGATGGTTTGCTTGGAAATCATGGTGTAAAAATACAATATTTCTTATTTTTCAAAATATTATTGTAAATCTCTTTTTGTTTTAAAAAATTTTTTATTTTTAACGAAATTTAAAAAACACATTATGAACAAACAAACAAACAAACAAACCACATTAAAACACTTTCTTAAATATATTTTAGGAGTGATGTTTCTTTCTTCTTTATTATACTGTAAAGATGATTTTACTGAATTGCAAGGCGAAGAATCATTAAAAATCAATCATTCGTATTCAGCAAGAGAAATTAACGGAGATTCTTTAATTTTAGATAATCCCTATTCGGTTGAGAACATGCTGGCAGCTTTGGAAAATATAAAAAATGAAAACCCAGATTTTTCAGTAAAAGATTTCGTTATAAAACCATCCCATGTTTACTTAAAATTTACACCTCAAAACGAAGAAGAAGTAGGATTATTAAAAAGTGATTCAACAATTCATTATTTTGATTATCGTTTAGATTGTGAGTATCGTGAGGGCTTTTTAGATACTAGAATACCGGATTCAGATTCTATTTCTGTTTATTATACAGCAGTACCGATAGATAAAATTTTGCCAGAAGTTTCTCATGAAATCATAAGTGAGCTATACATTCCTGAGCAAGATTCATATTTTGATGATGTTATGGATATTGAAAAATATCCTGTTCCTAATAGAGTAACTGATTCTAAAACAGATCTTTTTTACAACCTTCTTTATAATGCTTTTTCGCAAACAGGGAATGAAGATGATATCTTAACCGATGATTCGACATCAACCAGTAAATGGATTTTTGGGACAAAATGGTATCCTTCCGGTAGAATATTAGTTAGTGATGATATTGCAGGAAATGTTCCTGTTACAGGAGCACAAGTTTTAATGAGGCAATGGTTTACGGTTCGACAAGGCATTACGGACAATGGCGGTTACTTCAATACAGGTTTTGTAAGAGGAAAAGCCAGATATGTTTTGCAATGGGAAAGATATAATTATAGTGTAAGGGATGGCTCTTTTTTTCAAGCTGAAACACATGGTCCTAATGTAAAACAACAGTCTTGGAATAAAATTTTAAACGGTGGTAAGGATGAGTATCACGCTATAATTCATCAAGCAGCACATGATTATTACTATGGTAATAGATTTGGGCTTATTTCTCCTCCCATGAATCAGCATATTTATAGTTTTGGCAAACAATCACAAATTAAAATTGCAGGTAGACTAACTAACTCTGGCCCTAGTTCTAGTTATTCTCACATACGAAGTGATGTTACATTTGGTTTATCTGCACAAGTTCATATAAAAGATTATGGAAAACCATCAGATCAGGTATATGGAACAACTATTCATGAATTGAGTCATGCATTACATTCGGTAAAAGATAGGGCATCTTATGATAACATTGTAAGAGATTCTTTCTTATCGGGTAATTCTCAAGTAAGAAAAAGAAACAGAAGACTTTTAGAAAGCTGGCCTATTGCAGTTGAAACTTTAATGACCTTGGAAAGATATAGAGTTAGATTTAATAATCCAATTTATAATGTTTATTCTAGCCTTAATATAGTAAATTATCAATATAGAACTATTGTAGAAGAGAATTTATATACTTCTGGAATTTATGATATGATAGATACTGTTAATCAAAGAACGGTGTATGGATCTGGATATCCTATGGATATGGTGAATGGATATACAATAAAGGAGCTTGAAAATGCTTTATCAGGAGCAAGGTATTGGAATGATTACAGAGATAAAGTTAAAGCGATGTATCCTAATAAACCAACAAGACCTTATGTTGATGAATTATTTGCTAACTGGCAAGATTAAAATTATGAAAACAATATTATTAATAAGTTTCGCATTTTTAATGATGCGCTGTGGTACTGATCAGGGAGAAAGTATTGAATACAATTTTTCTATAACAAATAGTTCAGGAAAAACAATTAAAATGATTCCGTACATAAATGGAGTCAAGGATACAAACTACATTCTTACGTTAACAAATGGGGATACATTAAATAAAAAATATACGTATCGTCCTCCAGGCGCAGCTGGATATAGTATGACACAATTTTTTCCAAGCAATACAGACTATGTTGCAGTCGTTTACAATAATGAAAAAATTAATATCTACAGTGTCTACTCTGTTCAATGTAATACTTGTCCGGTTATTAGTAATAATTCGTTTCCTATTGTATTTAACGAAAATAGTCGAAATCTATTTAATGTTAATTTTAATGATGGGCAAATCGAAAATTATACAATTACAGTAGATGATTTTCAAAATGCTACTGATTGCGGTGGAAACTGCTATTAACAAAGTGAAAGCAATGTATCCTAATAAACCAACAAGACCTTATGTTGATGAATTATTTGCTAACTGGCAAGATTAAAATTATGAAAACAATATTATTATTAAGTTTCGCATTTTTAATAATGCGCTGTGGTACTGATCAGGGAGAAAATAAAAATTTTGATTATACAATTAAGAATGAGTCAGGTATGAAAATAGAACTTGTTCCTTATTATAATGGACAAATAAGTTACATCAACAAACTCATATTAAATCAAAATGAAATTATAAATCTTAAAAAGGAAGTTTCTCCGCCATATAATGATGGCTTGCTAATGTCAAGTTTTTTTATTAATACTCCATCATCTGGTAATTTAACCCATGTAGAGGTAGTATTTAATAATACAAAAAAAATAATTTATCAAGAATGTACAGAAACGAATCCATGTTTAATCAACTAAGGAATATTTTCAATCCAATTTATAATGATGAACAGATTGAAACCTATACAATAACTCCTGAAGATTATCAAATTGCAACAGATTGTAATGGAATTTGCTATTAAAAACCTCTTAAATAATTCAAAATACCTTTCAAATTTCTGAGAGGTATTTTTTATTTTTGCATGATGCAATTTAAAATTTCAAAAATGGAGGAATGGCAAACTATCGTAGATGAAATTCTGCCAAAACTTCAACACAATATTCTACTTTTAAAGGGAAATTTGGGTGCCGGAAAAACTACCTTTACTCAATTTCTTTTAAAAAAATTTGAAAGTGAAGATGAAGTTTCTTCTCCTACTTATGCTATTGTAAACGAATATCATACCCCAAAAGGAACTGTTTTTCATTTTGATTTATACCGAATGAAATCCATTGAAGAAGTATATGATATCGGTATGGAAGAATATCTGGACAATGCTTTTCTTTGCATTATCGAATGGCCGGAAATTTATGAAGAAGATTTAAAAGATTTCCCACATCATGATATCACGATTGAAAACAAGGGTGATTTCCGTGAAATTAATTTCAAATAGGAATCTTCCATTTTGGTAAAAATAATAGGTATCTTTGCATTATATAAAAAATTGAAAATCATCGTTTATTAAGTATAAATAATGAGCAGTAGTACTATTTTCACTCCATTTTCCGAGGCGGAATTAATGCCTAAAGAGGAAAAACTAGAAATCGTAAAAAAAGGTAAAAAATTCAGTATCGGAATTCCTAAAGAAACCTGTCTTCACGAGAGGCGAACTTGTATTACGCCAGATGCTGTACAAGTTTTAACAGAAAATGGTCATGAAATTATTTTAGAAACCGGAGCTGGTGAAGGTTCATTTTTTAGCGATATTCAATACTCTGAAGCAGGTGCAAAAATTACCAATGATCCTAAAGAAGCCTTTTCCCAAGATTTGGTTTTAAAAATAAATCCGCCTACTTCTGAAGAAATTGAATATTTAAGACCTTGCACTTATCTGATTTCTGCACTACAAATCAATCTTAGAGATAAAGAATATTTTCAAAAATTAGCTGAAAAGAAAGTGAATGCTATTGCTTTTGAATTCATCATGGATGATTACAAACAGCTTTCTTTGGTGCGTTTAATTGGTGAAATTGCAGGAACGATTTCTATTTTATACGCTTCGGAATTATTAGCACTTTCCAATGGTTTAATGTTGGGAGGAATTACAGGAGTTCGACCAACAGAAGTGGTGATTCTTGGAGCCGGAATTGTTGGAGAATTTGCGACAAAATCTGCCATTGGATTAGGAGCCAGCGTAAAAGTTTTTGATAATTCACTTTCAAAATTGCGAAGATTACATACTTTGGTTGACAGCAGAGTTCCAACATCGATTATTGATCCAAAAGAAGTGGCTAAAAGTTTAAGAAGAGCTGATGTTGTTATTGGTGCGCTTCCAAGATTAAATATGCAGCCAATTGTTACTGAAGATATGGTTCTGAATATGAAAAAAGGAAGCGTTATTATTGACATCACCATTGATAACGGAAAAGTTATTGAAACTTCTGAATTAACCACTCAAGAAAATCCTTATATTATAAAACACGGTGTTATCCATTGCGGTTTACCGAACTTAACCTCAAAAATGCCGAGAACTACTACAAAAGCGGTTTCAAATTTTTTCCTTTCCTATCTTCTAAACTATGATGAAGAAGGTGGTTTTGAAAATATGTTGGTTCACAAAAACGAAATGAAGCAAAGTCTTTACATGTACAAAGGACGTCATACTAAAAAATTGATTTGTGATCGTTTCGATCTTACTTACCACGACATCAATCTTCTAATTTTCTAATTTTCTAAAATTTTGAGAAAACTAAAATTCTTTTTAATCGGTTTAGTTCCCGGTTTATTGATCGTATTTTTTATTTTGAACAAAAAAGGAGCAAGCTGCAGCGGATATTTACCAAACAGTAGAGTTATTGCTGAAACGCTTTCCAAAGATTTTCAATATTCCCCGATTTTCAAAACGGAAATGGAATTACAAAAAGTGGATGAAAAATTTTTAAAAGACAGCATTCTCACTAAAGGAAATATAGATTTTGACCGAAGTAACGCTCAAAAAACACCTTGTCCTGATTATTTGATTTCTTATCCGGAAAAAAATCCAAAATTCGAAGCAACTTTTGAAAAATGTGACAGTTTAGTCACTTTCAATTCCTTGAAGAAATTGCGTTAATTAACATTCTGCTACATTTACAGCAATGGCTAATCCACCTTCAGAAGTTTCTTTAAATCGGGAATTCATACTTTGTGCGGTTTCCCACATCGATTGAATTACTTTATCCAAACTTACCTTAGCTTTTGTAGGATCTCCTTCTATCGCAATATTTGCCGCCGTTATTGCTTTCATAGCTCCCATGGAATTTCTTTCAATACAAGGAATTTGAACTAAACCTGCAATTGGATCACAAGTTAACCCAAGATGATGTTCCATTGCTATTTCTGCCGCCATTAAAACTTGAGCCGGAGTACCGCCCATAATTTCTGTAAGTCCGGCTGCAGCCATGGCTGATGAAACGCCAATTTCTGCTTGGCAACCTCCCATTGCTGCAGAAATGGTTGCATTTTTTTTAAATAATGTTCCAATTTCTCCGGCAACTAAAAGAAATCGAATAATATCATCTTCATTCTGATGTTCTGTAAAAGCTTGTGAATACATTAAAACTGCGGGAATTACACCACTTGCTCCATTCGTTGGAGCGGTGATAATTCTTCCAAAACTGGCGTTTTCTTCATTTACGGCTAAAGCAAAACAGGAAACCCATTTATTGATGTTGTTAAAAGTTTCTTCTGCATCAACAACCAACTGAAACCATTCATTTAAATTTTTATAAATTTTATCACCCAAAAGCTTGCGATTCAGTTGTGGAGCTCTTCGTGTAACATTCAAACCGCCTGGTAAAATTCCTTCTTTGTTTACGCCTTTGTAAATACATTCTTTAATTTGTTTCCAAATATAAAGCGCTTCATTTTCAGTTTCTTCTTTAGTTCTCCAGGATTCTTCATTCAGAAAAATTAAATCCGAAATTTTTGAAAGTCCTAATTTTTGAACATTTTTCAGAATGGCTTCTCCGTTATGACATGGGTAAAGCGTACGAATACAGTTTTTCTCCATGGAACTTTCGTTTTGTGTCGCGATAAAACCACCTCCAACAGAATAATAATCTTGAACTAATTCTTCTCCATTTTTAAATTTTGCCCTGAAAATCATTCCATTGGGATGAAAATCTAAAGACTTATCCATATTTAAAACTAAATGCTTTCCGTAGATAAAAGGAATTTCATTCTCACCTCCTAAATTCAAAATTTTTGAAGATTTTATTTCATCAATTTTTTCATCAATTTTAGAAGTATCGATGGTTTTGAAATTTTCTCCTGATAAACCCAGCATTCCTGCGATATCAGTTCCATGTCCGATTCCTGTTTTTGCTAAAGAACCAAAAAACTCCACAAAAACTTCTTCAACTTCTTGTATATGATGATTGTTTCTTATCTGAATAAGAAAATTTTCAGCGGCATTCCAAGGTCCCATGGTATGTGATGATGACGGGCCAATTCCTACTTTAATAATTTCAAAAACGCTTATCGACTGCATATTATTTTATTAATGATGAAAACACAAAGATAGTTTATCGTTTACAGCTTTTGAAAATTTATAAAAATTAACATTCATGTGTATTGTAAAAAAACAAAAAAATTATTATATTTGAAGATAATTTTTTTTCATCATTTGTGTTTTTAACTCACTTCCCTTTCAGGAAAGTGAGTTTTCTTTTAATATTTTAGCAATTATTAGGGAGACCTCCTTATATTTTGTGGCAGGAAAAAGGTGTGTTGCATTTTTAACAATATAATCCGGTTTTGAATTTTTTAAAGGGAAAACAATATCCTTATCTGCCAATATCTGAATAATTTCAGGATTTTCTTCGCCCTGCCATTCTGAAATTTTTTCGATGCTCCATTTTAAATAATATGGATCTCTAACCGTGAAATACTGCAAAAGTTTTGGATTTTTGGGATCAAAAAGTTTTCTAAAATAAGCATATACAGAAAAGGTCTTTTCGTTGAATAATTTTAGAGGCAAATATTTTGGAAGATGTGAAATTTGACCGGCTTTTATAAATCTGGATTTTTCTTTTTGAGATTTTATACTTCCCAAAATGATGGTTTTTGCAGCAGGCTTTTTTCTGTTTATTTCCTGAACAATGATGCCACCAAAAGAATAACCCAATAAAAAGAAAGGTTTTGAATCATCAATTAGTGCAGCAAATCGGTCAATATAGTGTTCAAAAGTTTCATTTGTCTGTGGTATTAACCAATCCAGAAAACAAATTTCAAATTCATCTGGGAATGAAAGTCTTTCCAAAACTTTAAAATCAGCGCCTAATCCGCTAACGATATATAATTTCGTCTTCACAAAAAAGAATTAAAATTCAAAAATAAAAAAAGGACAGTAAAAACTGTCCTTATTATTTCAATTTTGAAATTGAATTTATTGTGTACTAAGGTTTACCACAAAATCAATTTGATCTTTAATGATAAAATCTCTGATTGATGATCTGTAAAAAGCTTTAAAATCCTGTCTGTTTAAAGAAAATTTCGCCGATTGGAAATTTACAGAATATCCATTGGTTTTAATATTAGCAGGAAAAGTAATGGTTTTTCTAATGCCTTTAATAATGATATTTCCTACAACTTCTGTATTATACTCAGAATTTTTTAGAGGAATAATTTTGGTAATGGTAAATTTTGCGATAGGATATTTTTTAACATCGAAAAAATAATAATTTTTTAAATCATCTGTTAATTTTTTTTGATCTTCTCCTTCTAAATCTGTGTTCTGCAGCGATCTCATGTCAATTACAAAATCGCCTCCAATAACCGTTTGGTTTTTAAAATGGAATTTTCCATTTTTCAATTTTACAAAACCGGTGTGTGTTGTGGGCTCTGTTTTCACCACTTTGTAACCAAACCATCTGATATCAGAAGATGCCACTTTTACAGATCTTTCTCCATTTACTTTCCTTTTTTGTGCCAGTGTGAAAGTTACACTCAAAACAGTTAACAGCAATAGAAATAATTTTTTCATTCTCTTTTAATTATCGTTGAACAAATATAAAAAAACTAAGCATATATCCCTATAATTATAAAAATATTTCGCCAAATTTTGAAAGTTTATTTCATAAAAAAAAACTTCAACGATTAGATTGAAGTTTTTCTATTATGTTAAATATGTTAATTTTTATTCTTGGGAAAAACCAGCATAAGTAGCGGCTCCGTTCATAATCATTTTTTCATTTACAAGTAAATAAATAGGAATTCCTTTCAACAATCTGTCCATCTTATCACTAATCATAAACTTGTCGTAAAAACGTTTGTTATCAATATAATCTTTAAATAAAATAGGTAATTCTCCGCCGATTAATAAGCCTCCTGTAGCTTTAAGTTTTAGAACAAGACTATTGGCTTCCCGGGCTAAAAATTCTAAAAAAGTATTAATCGCTATAGTACAAATCTGTTCATTATCTTCCACTGCCGAACTATAAAGAACATTTGAAAATTCTTCATCACTTTGCATTTTGGCAATGAATTTTTCGGACATAGGATGTCTTTTTTCGTCTCTTAAAAATCTAAAAATATTGAATAAACCATTTTTGGAAAGGACAGATTCCCAACTTACAATTCCATAAATTTTATTAAGAAACTGATAAAATTCGACTTCCACCGTAGTTCTGGGAGAAAATTCTGAATGTCCACCTTCCGTTGCAAAAGGTCGGAGACATTTTCCATCGAAAAATAATCCTGCTTCTCCTAATCCATTTCCCGGAGAAAGTATGGCTAAATTTCCGGTTGAAGGAGTTTCTATTTTATTAACGGGAATTAAACATTCTTCCGAAATATTGGCTAAACCATAGGCTGATGCTTCCAAATCATTAATTAAAAAAACTTCGGGAATTTGGGTCTCATTTTTTAAAACTTCAATATCCAAACTCCATGGTAATCTTGAAGATTCCGCCTGATTGTTAATAACAGGTCCCGGAAATCCTACGGATAAACGATCAATACTGCCAAACTTATTTTCTGAAATAAATTGATCTACAATTTCTGAAAATTTTGAAAATTCCTGTGTAGGAAATTCTTTTTCTGTTTGCAAAACCGCTTTTTGGTTTTCGGTGATGTAAAATCCCAGAGTACAAACCTTTTCGCTTAAATCTGCTGATATTATTTTTATTCCTTCATTGGCAGGATTACTTTTGCCTGGTAAAAACAAAGGAAATTTATTATTGGAATCCATAATTTTGAGCTTTAACCAAAGATAAAAAGAATAGTTTATAAAAAAAGCCTTTTCAACTAAATTTTGAAAAGGCTTTCATAATAATTATTTCAAATGGTTTATTTTCCTAAAGGGATGTTATAGGATACACCCAGTCCTAATGAACCTGCATTGTATTTTTGAGTTCCGATTTCTCCTTCATCCCCTGTAAAAACTTTTTGATACTGCAAAGCAAAATTCCAATCTTTATTGTGGTATCCAATTTCAGGTTTTATATAAAAACCACCATCCGGTCTTGCAACAGCAGCGTTTGAAGCTACAGCATCATCACCAACGATGAAACCATACCCTAAATCTGTTCCTAAATAAAATCCACTGTCTTTTGGATAAAATCTAATTAATGCCGCTGCAGGAACTACTCCAAAATCATTATTATCAATAGCTCCTTTTTCGCGACCAAAATAATGCGTGTATCCTGTAGCTAAACCTAATCCAAAACCTGGAGTTACCAAATGCTGATAAGCAACATCTAATCCAACAGCAGCAGAAGCATTTTCAGCTGGAACTGCTAAACCAACATTTGCACCAACTTTAATCATATTTCTCATAGAAATATTGTCAAATTTTTGTGCTTCTGTTTCTTGTGCGGATACCATAGCTGTAGCTAAAATTCCTAATCCTAGAATTGTTTTTTTAATCGTCTTCATAATTTCTAAATTTTAATGTTAATTTTAAATTTTACTTGTTTCTTCCTTGAAAATTCTATGCCATAGTAATTGATAAATTTAGTTTTAATCACTAATTGATCCTTAAAGTTTTAAAAATCAGTATATTAATTTTTAAACATCCGTTTGATTCTGTAAACTTTTTGTATTATTTTGAAAGAAAGTTTTTTACTTTAAAATAAAAAACTAGAGGAAAATAAATTTTTTATTAACTAATTTCGAAATTTTTGCAATCTAGTGGAGATTAAAAGGATAAAAAAAACCTCAAAAATTGAGGTTTTAGAATTAAATTCCAGTTGTTTTTATGGCTTCTTTTTGCTTCCGAATTTGCCTTTCTTCAAATTTTTTAACAATATAACCTACTACAAAAGGCGCAACCCACATGAGGATTCTTCTTAAAAGTGTTGGATTCATAATTTATTTTTTTATTGAGATACTATTTGCAATTAGCAAGCCAAAACAATCACGTCCAAAGATTCTGAAAAGATATTTGAGAATAGTACAAAGTTCAAAAAAAACTTCGGTGAAGTTTGAAACTTTACCGAAGTTATACAATAACCACTGTTTTTAACCCTGAGGATTTTCAGGCGTATTCTCTGATTCATTCAGCGGTGTGAAATCCGCGTTTGGATCCTGACCTTCACTTTTTGCCGGTCTTTCCTCTCTTGGTTTTCCTTCCGGTTTTGGTGGACGCGGCAACAAAGCTTTTCTCGAAAGTCTCATTTTCTTGCGGTCGTCGTAACCTAAGAATTTCACTTCTACCATATCGCCTTCTGCGTAAGGAACTTTTTCGGTACGTTTCCAGTCGATTTCAGAAATATGAAGAAGACCTTCCGTTCCTTTGGCAATCGCTACAAAAGCTCCGAAATCCATTACTTTCACCACTTTTCCGTTGTATTTTTCACCCACAACCGGCACAAAAGTAATTTCGTTGATTTTTGCAATCGCTTGGTTGATTTTCTCACGGTCGGTTCCGGCAATTTCGATACGTCCGATTTCTCCGATTTCTTCAATCGCAATCACGGTGTCCGTATCTTTCTGCATCTGCTGAATGATTTTTCCGCCAGGTCCAATCACCGCACCAATGAATTCTTTTGGAATTTCCAAAACTTCCATTTTCGGAGCGTGAGGTTTCACATCTTCTCTTGGTTTGTCAATGGTTTTCAGGATTTCTCCCAAAATATGAAGACGTCCCTCTCTTGCTTGAAGAAGAGCGGTTTCCATAATATCCATTGTTAATCCCTGGATTTTGATGTCCATCTGACAAGCCGTTATTCCGTCTGCAGAACCCGTAACTTTAAAGTCCATATCTCCAAGGTGGTCTTCATCACCCAAAATATCAGAAAGAACGGTAAATTTTCCAGATTTTGGATCGGTAATTAATCCCATGGCAATTCCGGAAACCGGTTTTGTAATTTGTACACCGGCATCCATTAATGCTAATGTTCCTGCACAAACCGTTGCCATGGAAGACGAACCGTTCGATTCCAAAATATCAGAAACAACTCTAATTGTATAAGGATTTTCGCTTGGAATCATTCCAGCCAATGCTCTTTGAGCTAAATTTCCGTGACCAACTTCTCTTCTTGAAGTTCCTCTTAAAGGTCTTGCTTCACCGGTTGAGAATGGTGGGAAATTATAATGCAGGAAGAATTTTTCGTCGTAATTGATGGCAACTGAATCTACCATGTTTGCATCTTTCACAGAACCTAAAGTTACGGCTGTTAGAGATTGCGTTTCACCTCTTGTAAAAACTGCAGAACCGTGAGCTCCGGGAAGATAATCCACTTCTGACCAAATTGGACGGATGGTTTTAGAATCTCTACCATCCAAACGAACGCCTTCATTTAGAATCATTTGGCGCATCGCTTCTTTTTCTACGTCGTGGTAATATACTTTTGCGAAAGGCGTAATTCTTTCCAATTCTTCTACATCATCTACATATTGTGCTAAAAATTCATCCAAAATAGCTTTGAATTTTTCTCCTCTTTCTTCTTTTGAAGAAGGCGTTTTTGCAGCAGTATATACTTTATCATACGTTTCTTTCCAAACTTTTTCGCGAACTGCTTCGTCATGTGTTTCGTGAACGTATTCTCTTTTAGTTTGGGAAGCAGGAACTCTTGCAGCCAATCTTTCTTGAGCTTCTATCTGAACTTTAATTTCTTCATGAGCATATTTAATAGCTTCCAACATTTCCTGCTCAGAAATTTCTTTCATTTCACCTTCCACCATCACGATAGAATCTTTAGTCGCTCCAACCATAATATCCAAATCTGCTTTTTTCAGATTTTCCATACTTGGATTAACAGAAAACTCACCGTCGATTCTTACTACTCTCACTTCAGACATAGGTCCGTTGAAAGGAATATCGGTAATGGCGATTGCAGCAGAAGCAGCCAAACCGGCCAAAGCTTCCGGCATTGTTGTGTCGTCGTAAGAAATCAGGGAAATCATCACCTGAACTTCCGCATGAAAATCTTCCGGGAAAAGCGGACGAAGAACTCTGTCCACCAATCGCATCGTTAAAACTTCATCATCAGATGGTTTTGTTTCTCTACGGAAAAAGTTTCCTGGTATTTTTCCACCAGCATAAAATTTTTCTCTGTAATCTACCGTTAATGGAAGGAAATCCACTCCCGGATTTGCATCTTTATTGGCTACAACAGTTGCTAAAAGCATCGTTCCGCCACATTTTACTACTACAGAACCGTTGGCTTGTTTTGCTAAACGTCCTGTTTCGATGGACACTTCTCGTCCATCTTTTAATTGAAATTTTTCAATAATTGCTTCTGGAGCATTCATAAATTTTTCTGTCTTGTTGCAGTCCGTATTGACTGCGTTATTATTTAAACTCTTTAAATTTTCGTGCGCAAAGATACGGTAATTATTTGGTTTTAAGGAAATGGGGTTTTTCTTAAATAAGGCAAATGTAGTATTGAACCAAACATTAGATTATATGAAATTTGTATTGTAATTAAAAAAAATACATTATGAAAACAATGAAAAACAAAATTCTTTTTTTACTGGCACTTTCTGTATTCAGTTTTGCTTTAGTATCTTGTAGCAACGATGAAGATGATCCCAACAATCAAACTTCAGGTCATTTTTTAAAAGCTTCAGTAGACGGAGCCAGTTATAGCAGTTATGTAGAACCTACTGCTGTAATAACCAATGGAATCCTAAACCTACAAAGCAGCGATTCAAAAGGAAATTCAATCCAAATTCAAATTACCAATTACACCGGCACCGGAACTTATACCTCTGGAAACAATGACATTACCAAAGGTTACATCAATTATTTGAATATGATTTCAGTTGGGAATGTAAAAAGCTATACTTCTGTTCGAGGAACAGGTTCCGTAGTTATAAATGAATTGACCGGCAATTCTGTTAAAGGAACTTTTACTGCAACAGCTTATGAAAATATTTCAGGATCAACCAATAAAGTAGAAATTACAAGCGGCGATTTTAACGCCAAAATTCAATAATTCATGACCACAATAATTGATAAGAGGCTGTTTTAAAAACAGTCTCTTTTTTATTTATCTTAAAAAAGTCATGCATTACTTTACACCCTTTTTTCTCTTTAATTTCTATTATTTAAGATTCCTCACAAAATTTATAAAATTTCCATGAAGCGTTTTATTTAATTAAAATAGGCATGAAAATAGCAACCTCTTTTAGAAATAAAAAATTTAAAATTATGGGACTTCTTTGGACAATTATTATTGGAGCTGTAGCAGGTTGGCTTGGTTCGCAAGTTTTTAGAGATGGTAGTTTAGGACTAATAGGAAATATAATCGTAGGTATTATTGGCGGTTTTATTGGTTATTGGCTATTGGGAAATACATTTGGAACTGCTATTGTAGGACAAATTCTCACAGGTGCTGTTGGAGCTGTTGTTTTACTCGCCATCATTAACCTCGTCTCGCGCGGAATGAATTCTTAAAAATAAAAAAAAGCAACTCGGTTTGAGTTGCTTTTTTTTGACTTACTTTCTAAGTCCAAGTTCTGCAATGATTGCTCTGTAACGATTGATATCTTTACTCTTAAGATAATCTAACAATCTTTTTCTTTTACCTACTAATTTTACAAGAGATTTTTCTGTAGCATAATCTTTGTGATTAGATTTCAAATGTCCTGAAAGATGGTTAATTCTGAACGTAAATAGAGCGATTTGTCCTTCAGCGCTTCCTGTGTCGGTTGCAGATTTTCCGTGTTTTGCGAAAATTTCTGACTTCTTTTCTGATGTTAAGTACATGCAAATATTATTTAATGATTATTATGTAACGAGCGGCAAAAGTACGAAAAAAACCTAATTCAACAATCCTTTCTGCAAAATCAATTAATTTTTTTATTAAAAAATTGCTTAATTTTATTAAGAAACAATTTAATCACCGTACTTTTGCAGGAAGTTGATGAAAAAAAAATTAACATTAAAACTATTACTTCTCCTAACCATTGCATTTGGTTCCTCCATTTTGCAAGGACAAAATTATCCCAAAAGTTCTAAAAATCAGAAAACCATTATTTTCTTCGCCTCCGAAATAACACCCAATTTTGAAGAAATAAGAGAAATTACCCACCTTTCATATTTTTCCGCGGCAAGTGATTTTATGAGTTTAAACCACCATAAAATTCTTCAAAACAAAAGTATTGTTGCGTATGAAAACGTTGATATTCCCAGTATCATTGAAAGTTGCAAGAATAATGAAGCAGATTATGCGGTGGTTTCACTGATAAAATTTTTTAAAATCGGAATCGGAAAATATGTACTTTCAAGTCAGGTAGTTGTAAAAATAAAATTGTATGACAAATCGGGGAAACTAATTTGTGAAAGCAACTATGACACTTTTCGTAAAAATGCCAGAATTTTGGGTTCAGCAGAAAATTCCATCAAACTGGGAACTAAAGGAGCCCTAAAACTGATCAAAAAAAATTTAAGAAAAAACAATGTAATCGATTTACCGATTTTCTAAAATTTATAGTTTAGTAATATCCTAAAAATCGTTTTTTAATATTTTACTTTATTTTTGTGCAAGACAAAAGTTTGGGAAACCGTGGAAACTAAAGAAATTATTTTTAATCCTGCAGACATTGCAGAAACATTGAGTGAACTTCATGCAGACGAACGTCTTTTAGCTTTCATAAAAGTTCCGAAAGAGTACAAATCTGAAGTTTTTTCGCACCTTGATCCCGATTTTCAGGAAGAAACCATTCGCAGCATCGGAAACGAAGAAGTTGCCGAAATATTGAACGGAATGACGCCTGATGACAGAACTACCCTTTTGGAAGATTTTCCGGATGAACTCATCAAATATTCCATCAACCTTTTGAATCCGCAAGAACGGAGAATTGCCTTGAAACTTTTAGGTTATCAGGAAGATTCCATTGCCAGAATGATGACGCCGTATTATATTCAAATTCGAAAAGAATGGACGGTAAAACGCAGTTTCGAGCAAATAAAAAAAGTGGGTGGAAAGGTGGAAACCCTCAATTATTTATATGTTGTTGATGAAAGAAACCGTCTTATTGATGACCTCGATATTCGCGCTTTACTTTTAGCTGATGATGACCAATTAATTTCAGAAATTACTGATGATCATTTTGTTGCCATAACAACTACAACTTCCAAAGAAGACGCGGTTCCTTATTTTGAAAAATACGACAGAACCGCACTTCCTATTGTTACAGAAGCTGGTGTTTTGGTGGGAATTGTTACCATCGATGACATTCTCGATCAAATTGAACAGCAAAATACCGAAGACATTCAGAAATTTGGAGGTATGGAAGCTTTGGATGATCCTTATATACAAACGCATTGGTGGGAAATGATTAAAAAACGTGGATTTTGGTTAATAGTCCTGTTTTTTCTGCAATTAATAACCGCTTCAGTAATGGGATTTTATGAAGTTGAAATTGAAAAAGCCGTAGTTTTAGCTCTTTTTATTCCATTAATTATTTCCAGTGGCGGAAACTCGGGTTCACAAGCGGCAACATTAATTATTCGTGCAATGGCGCTTCAGGAAATTACCATAAAAGATTGGTGGATTGTGATGCGTAAAGAAATTGTTACCGGACTTTTTCTGGGTTCTTTGCTTGGCGTTATCGGATTTTTAAGAATTATGCTTTGGCAAGAGTTGGGTTGGTTCGATTATGGTGAATATTGGTTTTTCGTAGCCATCAGTGCCGGAATTTCACTTGCCATGATTGTTTTATGGGGAACACTTTCAGGATCTATGGTTCCTTTTATTCTTAAAAAATTCAATCTTGATCCTGCCACTTCTTCTGCTCCTTTTGTGGCGACTTTGGTGGATGTTACAGGTTTGATTATCTATTTTACCATTGCCGGTTTATTTCTTTCGGGGAAAATTCTGTAAAAATCAAAAAAAATTGGATGAATCATCATAAACTTTCGCTTCAGCTTTTTTTTGTTTTCGCCTACATCATTCTTTGCATCACCGCTTCAACGATGGTAATTGATGATGCTTTTATTACCTTTCAATATTCTAAAAATTTTGGAGAATTTGGTAAACCTTGGTACAACTTGGATCCCACTTATCAAGGAAATGGACAAACCAGTATTTTGTGGATGTTGGTTCTTTCCATTTTTCCTGTAATAGGTTTAAAAATTGAAATATTTTTTCTTTGGGTAAATATAGGTTTAGGATCATTTTTAATCCTAAAACTGATTGAGTTTCTCAATTTTTCCACAAAAAAAATCATTCCTTTCCTTTTTAATTTCTCTGTTACTGCATTTTTTACTTACTGGCTATTTTTAAATTCAATTCATGGTTTAGAAACGGTTTTTGTAACTTTTATTCTGTATTTCTTTTTTAAAAATTGGGATAAGAATGTCAATTATTTCGTACTACTTCTTCCATTGTCAAGACCGGAATTTTCCTTATTCGTTATATTTTGGTTGTTCAATTCAAAACTTTTTTCTCCAGAATTCTTCAAAAGATTATTAATTTCTTTTGGTGCTTTTGCGTTGTATGGTTTGTATTATTTAGTTTTCTTTGATTATCTAATTCTTCTGCCATTTCTTTATAAATCCAAATTCAACGGTTTTTCTTTTGCACTTTGTATGGTATATTTGGGGTTCATTCTCATTTTTTTACCCGCATTTTTTTGGTTGTTGAAACAAAAAAAATATTTGATTTTCATTCCGTTAAACATTTTAATATTTTACTATATTTTTTATGTAAACAGTTATTCATCCGGAATTTTTCAGCGCTATTATTTTCCGTTGATGAGTATTTATTTGGTTTACAAATATTCCGATGAAAAATATTTCCGTTACGATAAAGTGATAGGTGTTTTAACCCGTTTTATTCTGATTTTTTCTGCTTTACGAATGATTGATCTTTCCCATAATTTCTGGAATCAGCAAAAGCAAATTTTAAAAGACAACGTTGGTTTTTACAATTCCTACCAAAAACTAATTGATATTACTGATGAAAATGATAAAATTTCTGTAATTGATGCAGGTTATACTGCATATTTTTCCAAAGCAATGGTTTATGATGGAGCCGGTTTAAACGATGCAACAGCGATGCTTTCAAGAAAAAACAACGACAGTTTAGCGTACAGAAATTATTTTAAAGACCGAAAAATTAATTTTATTACATTAGGTTCAACAACTGCAAATTATTATAAAACAAGAGCAGATCACGAAGAATTCGCATTTAAAAGTTTAAAACTGCAAAGTAAAAAGCCTTACAAAATATTTGCGATGGATGAAGGATTTTATTTGTTTGTTTATTATTTTGAAAACGGATACCATTTTTAAATTTCGTTCATGAAAATCATTTCTTTAGTTCCCTCCATCACCGAAACTTTACTTGATTTTGGACTTGATGAAAACCAAGTGATTGGAAGAACAAAATTCTGCATTCATCCAAATGAAATCGTTTCAAAAATTCCAAAAATTGGTGGCACCAAAAACCTGAATATTGAAAAAATAAAAGCACTAAATCCAGACTTCATTATCGCCAATAAAGAAGAAAATGAGAAAATTCAGGTAGAAGAACTTCAACAAAATTTTAAAGTTTGGGTTACCGATATTCAGAATTTGCAGGACAACTCCATTTTTTTGGCTGAACTGGGTGAAATACTTAGAAAACAAAATATTGCAAAAGATTTTATTACAAAAACCGAAAATATTTTCAATTCATTAAAATTCGAAAATTCAAAAAAAATAAAAGCGGCGTATCTTATTTGGAAAAATCCTTATATGACGGTTGGTTTAGATACTTTTATTCATCATATTTTAGAAAATTTAGGATTCGAAAATATTTTTAAAAACACAAAAAGATATCCGGAAATTTCGATTGATGATTTAAAAGACGCTGAAACCATTTTACTTTCTTCGGAACCCTATTCTTTCAAAGAAAAACACATTGAAGAATTGCAACAAGAATTGCCCGATAAAAAAATAATTTTAGTTGACGGTGAAGCCTTTTCTTGGTACGGTACTCATCTTTCAAAATGTGCAGAATATTACCAAAACTTTTTGAAAAATTTCAAATAAAAAAGACGCCCAATGAAGCGTCTTATTTTTAGAAATTTGATTTTTAATGAATATGTTTCTCCGCATGATAAGAAGAACGCACCAAAGGCGAACTTTCTACATGACGGAACCCTAAATTTCTTGCAAAATCGCCAAATTCCTCAAATTCTTCCGGCGTAATAAATCTTTTTACCGGCAAATGATTTTTTGTTGGCTGTAAATATTGCCCTAAAGTAATGACATCAACATGGGCATTTCTAATATCTTCAATGGTTTGGAAAACTTCGTCTTTTTCTTCACCTAAACCAAGCATTACACCTGTTTTTGTACGGTTTTGTCCGGCTTCTTTCAAATAACTTAAAACCTCCAAACTTCTTTCGTATTTCGCTTGAATTCTCACTTCTCTGGTTAACCTTTTTACGGTTTCCATATTGTGTGAAATTACTTCTGGCGCCACTTCTACCAACCGATCAATATGTTTGTGAATTCCCTGAAAATCAGGAATTAAAGTTTCCATCGTAGTTCCAGGAGAAATTCTGCGAACTGCATTTACGGTTTCAGCCCAAAGAATAGAACCCATATCTTTCAAATCATCACGATCAACAGAGGTTAAAACTGCATGTTTTATTTTCATTAATTTAATAGAACGCGCTACTTTTTCCGGTTCATCCCAATTAACATCCAAAGGTTTTCCGGTTTTTACCCCGCAAAATCCGCAACTTCGGGTACAGATATTTCCCAAAATCATAAATGTAGCAGTTCCTTCTCCCCAACATTCTCCCATATTGGGACAACTTCCGCTTTGGCAAATGGTGTTGAGTTTATATTTGTCCACCAAAGTTCGCAGTTCCCGGTAATTTTTTCCGGTAGGAAGTTTTACACGAATCCATTTGGGTTTTTGAATGGTGGTATCTTGAGTTAAATTTTCCATTTTCTGAATTGATGCGCAAAATTAAGAATTTAAAAATTGGTTTTATCAATCCTCCAATTCTCCATTTTTCAATAATTCGGCAAGTACTTTTTTGGCTCTCATAATTCTCACTTTTGCATTAGCAACGGAAATATTCAGTTCTTCAGCGATTTCTTTAATACTTCTTTCTTCAAAAAAACGTAATTTTATGATTTCCTGATAGTTATTATCCAAACTTTCGATAACTCTGGAAATTTGTTTTTGGTCTTCCTCGGAAATTAAGAGTTCTTCCGGTGATTTAGCAAACTGATTTCTTACGGATTCCAAATCATCAGTTGCATTTTCGTTTTCGCGGTTTTTTTTCCTCCAAAAATCGATGATGGTGTTTTGTGCAATAGTTAAAATCCATGTCTTAAACTGAAAATTAGGATCATACAAATCCAATTTATTTAAAACTTTGGAAAAAATGTTTACCGTAAGTTCATCTGCATCCTGTTTATCATTCACTTTTTTTAAAACAAAAGAAAAAACATCCACCCAAAATAAATTAATGAGTTGTGTCTGTGCTTTTTGATCTTTATTTCTCGCTTGATCGATTAAAGTGAAAAGTTTGGTTTCTTTCATAGAAATATTTCTATTTCAAAAGCATTCTAAAAAATATTATTTTTGAAGAATTTGGAATTGAACTGGTGCTAAATTAATGATTAATTTTGACAGCACTTAAACTTCATCATGAGAAAAGCATTTTTAACCTTTATATTTTTCACTTCTTTAATTTCTTCTCAGGAATTTACAAAACAAGACACTTTGAAAGGATCTGATACGCATTTCAGAAATTTTTGGGATGTTAAGAAATACGATTTATCCGTGGAAGCTAATTTTGAAGAAAAATCGGTTTCAGGAATTAATAAAATAGCTTTTGAAATCACGAAAGATATTGAAAACCCGGTTTTCCAAATTGATTTACAGCAACCTATGAATTTCGAAATTTTAGAATCCGGAATTAAAAATTTCACATCAAAAAGAGAAGATGATTTTATTATCATTGAAACGAAAGGAAAATTTAAAAAAGGAGAAGAACATTTTTTTACAATTCAATACTCAGGAAATCCAAAAATTGCAAAAAATGCACCTTGGGACGGAGGTTGGGTTTTCCAAAAAGACAGCAAAGGAAATCCTTTCATGAGCGTTGCGCAGGAAGGAATTGGTGCTTCTGTTTGGCTTCCAACAAAAGATATTTGGAGTGATGAACCTGACAATGGAATTTTGATGAAAATCGTCACCCAAAAAGATTTAGTTGGCGTAGGAAACGGAAGATTAATTTCTCAAAGTTCTGAAAATGGAAAAAAAATATGGACTTGGGAAGTGAAAAATTCCATAAATCCTTATTCTATTGTTCCTAACATTGCAAAATATGTGAATTTTAAAGATATTTTTAAGGGCGAAAAAGGAAATTTGGATTTGGATTATTGGGTTTTAGAAGAAAATTTAGAAAAAGCCAAAAATCAATTTCAACAAGTAAAACCAATGCTTTCTGCTATGGAATATTGGTTTGGACCTTATCCTTTTTACGAAGATTCTTACAAATTAGTGGAAACTCCTTATCTCGGAATGGAGCATCAAAGCAATATCGCTTATGGAAATAAGTATATGAACGGTTATTTGGGAAGCGATTTATCTTCTACCGGAGTTGGTTTGAAATGGGATTTTATCATTGTACATGAAAGTGGACATGAATGGTTTGCCAACAGTATCACCGCAAAAGACCAAGCTGATCTATGGATTCACGAAGCATTTACCGATTATTCTGAAACGCTTTTTGTGGAAAAATTTTTAGATAAAATTTCCGCTGAAAAATATATTATTGGACTTCGACAAAATATTGAAAACGATCGTCCCATCATCGGAAAATATGGCGTAAGAAATGAAGGAAGCGGCGATATGTATTTTAAAGGAGCTAATATGCTGCACACGATTCGGAAAATCATCAACGATGATGAAAAATTCCGACAAATTTTAAGAGGAATTAATAAAGATTTTTTTCATCAAACCGTGACAACGAAAGAGATTGAAGACTACATTTCCCAAAAATCGGGGATTGATTTTTCAACCGTTTTTGACCAGTATTTAAGAACAACCCAAGTTCCCACTTTGGAATGTGAGTTGATGGGTTCTCAATTAAAATTTAGATATACCAATATCGTCGAAAATCTGAAATTGCCTATTATCATTAATGACAATCAGAAAATTTGTCCAACAAAAGATTGGCAAACGATTACACTTACAAAACCGGAAAGGGTGAAATTTGACCGAAATTATTACATCAATTATCAATCAGTAGATAAAAATAAAACTGTTATTTTTTCAGAATAACCCGGAAAATAGTTCCTTTTCCGACTTCCGTTTGTGCAATTTTAATATCGCCGTTATGATATTCTTTCACTACCCTTTTGGCTAAGCTTAAACCCAAACCCCAACCTCTTTTCTTGGTGGAATAACCTGGTTTAAAAGCATTGGAAGCTTGTCTTGACGTCAATCCACAACCGGTGTCTTTGAAATCGATGATGATATTTTTATTTTTTTCGTAAAGAGAAATGTTCAGATTTCCTTGTCCTTTCATCGCATCTACCGCATTTTTTACTAAATTTTCAATAACCCAACTTATTAAAATTCGGTTATGTTTTACCAAAGTATTTTCCTGAGGTAAGTGTAACCGAAAATTTACTTTTCCGGAAATTCTATTTTTCAGATAATTGTAATTTTCCTGCAAGGTTTCCGATAAATTCATATCATTTAATTCCGGAACAGAGCCAATTTTAGAAAATCTTTCGGAAATAGTTCTCAGTCTTTCTACATCTTTTTCAATTTCGGTTGCAGATTCAGAATTTGGATTTTCCATTCGCATAATTTCAATCCAGCCAATCATTGAAGAAAGTGGTGTTCCGATTTGATGTGCAGTTTCTTTTGCCAAACCAGCCCAAAGAAAACCTTCATCGGTCTTTTTTATCGTCCGCATAAACCAAAAAGAAAACATCAGATACAGAAAAATAAAAAGCCCCAAAAGATACGGTGCAAACTGTAAATTATTTAAAAGTTTGGAATTATCGTAATACACATACTGATTATTACCATCCGGAAATTTAATTTCTATCGGATCATAACTTTTCTGCATTTTGTACATTAAAAGATGTAGTTTTTCAGGATTTTCAAGAATTTCTTTGGGAATATTCATGTAATATCCTTCTTCCAAAATTGGTTTCTTCATTTTATCTGCAACAATGACAGGAATGGTATTATTACTGGTATGAATATCGGGAAGAAGCTCTAAAATGGCAGGATCTGGAGACGTAATTTCCTGCTGAATTTTAATGGCTTTTGAAAGTAAATTAATACGCTTTATTTCTTCTTTTTTCAGATAATTAATCAGTTGTACAGAAGCTACAACAATAGCTGCGGCAAAAAGGGTCAGCAATAAAAAAACAACCCACTGATTAATTCTTGAAAGAAAATTGGTTTTCAAAATTTTATTTTAGATGATTTAAAATTTGATATAAAGCATCAGAAACATTTCCACCTTGATAATTGTTGATGATAATAGCAAAAACATATTTTTTTCCTGATGAAGAAGTGTGATAACCCGCAAAAGATTTTGTACCTCTTATCGTTCCGCTTTTCATTTTCATTCCGTTTCCTTGAGTGGGAAATCCTTCAAAAAAATCGGTAAACCATGGTTGTTTTTGCGAATACAGTAATGACTGAACTTCCGCTCTTGCCGAAACATAATTTTGTGGAGAAAGTCCGCTTCCATCCGCAAAATTGATCATTGAAGAATTGATTCCCTTACTTTTCCAAAAATCTTTCAAAAAATCGATTCCGGCTTCAAAACTTCCGTTATTTTTCTTTTCTTTTCCCATCGTTTTAATGAAAGTTTCACCGTAAAAATTGATGCTTTTTCGTAAAAACCAATACACCAGTTTGTCTAAAGTTGGCGATTCATAAGTATAGAAAACAGTAGATTTTGGTGCATTTTGCAACGATTTTCCATCAATTTTCAGCATGGAATTCGTTAAAACACTTCCTTGAAAATCAATTCCCGATTCTTTCAGCCAATCTTTGATTTCGTAGCCTAACTGCAACGGTGGATTTGGAATTGATCCAGAAACCGTAATTGATTTATTTGGCAAAGTTCCATTAATTAATGCGACATTGGAATAAGGCGCAGTAAAAATTAAACTTTGATCCGAACTTCCTCCGGTTTTTACTTCATTGATCCATTTCACGTCTTTCATATCAATATTATGGTTTTTGATATCGTTTCCGTTCATGTTCATATCAAACTGATTTTCACGCCAGTTCACGCTCCAAACTCCGGCTCCGTAATAATTTCCCATATCGTCCCAAGGCCAACCTCCGGGAACCGTTTGAAAATCGAAATAAATATCATCAATAACCAAATCTCCGGAAATTTTAGAAATTCCTTTATTTTTTATTGCCGAAATTAATTTTTGTTTAAAATTTTCGGGTTTGTGTCCTTCATAACGCCAGCTTCCCAAAGTTGGATCTCCATTTGATGAAATAAAAAGATTCCCGTTTAAATTTCCGTTGGAAATATTGCCAGAATAAGATGAAGTTGTTTTGTAAGTATAATTTTTTCCCAGAACTTCTAAGGCTGTTGCAGCGGTAAAAATTTTCTGCGTTGATGCGGTGGAAAGTCCTTTATTTCCTTGATATTCATAAACAAAATTTCCTTCACTGTCTGAAACATAAAATGATAGATTGGCGGAATAAGCCGCACTGGAATTCAATAAATTTTTGGTTGCGATATCCAGTTTTTGAGCTACATTCTGAGCAAAAAAAATTTGTGAAGAAAGCAAAGTAATTGCTAAAATCTTTTTCATTAAATCTTACTTTTTACCAAATATAACGAAAATGTTGGGCAAAAATTGAGTATAAAGTAAAACAGAACTGTTTTCAAAATTTTTCAATTTTGAAGTACCCCCCAAATAAAGGGAATTTTAAATTAAACTTTTTCCAGGTTCAAGTTCGTAAGGTTCTTTTCCTTTTTCAAAAATTCGGGTTAATTGTTCTCCTTCCACGGTAATTTTATCCTGAATTCTTCGAATCCAGTTTCCTTCCCGAAGTCCGACAACTTTAAGGTCGTTTTGTGTCAAAAATTCTTTAATTCTTGTTTCGCGGGTTTCACCATTATGTTTTAAATCCGGATTTGGATCTAAATAATGAGGATTTATGTTAAATGGAACCAAATTCATACATTCAAAACTGGGTGGATAAACAATAGGCATATCATTCGTTGTTTTCATATTGATTCCGCCAATATTGCTTCCTGCACTGCTTCCAAGATAAGGTTTTCCGGATTCTACATTTTTTTTGATTGCATTCATCAAATTTTCTTCGTGTAAAGTTTTTACCAAAAGAAAGGTATTTCCACCACCTGTAAAATAACCTTTTGCAGAATTTACGGCTTCAATTTTATCTTCAAATTCATGTAAACCCCGAACTTTAATGTTGATTTTTGAAAAAAATTCTGCTGCTTTTGAGGTGTATTCTTCGTGTGAAATTCCACCAGGTCTTGCAAAAGGAATAAATAGAATTTCATCAATTCCATTAAATAATTTTTGAATTTCTTCGGTTAAATATTCCAAATAATTTCCGCCAAAAAGTGTGGATGTAGAAGCTAGAAGTACGTTCATAATGAGTTTTGAGTTATGAATTGCGATATCTTTTGGTTTGATTTGATAATGATTATCTTTGCCGAAATTTAAAATAAATCTTTTAGAAAATGAAATTTTTTATTGACACAGCCAATTTAGAGCAAATTAAAGAAGCCCAGAATCTTGGTGTTTTGGATGGTGTTACGACAAATCCGTCTTTAATGGCCAAAGAAGGAATTAGTGGAACCAACGCTATTTTGCAGCATTACAGAACCATTTGCGAAATTGTAGATGGTGATATTTCTGCAGAAGTTCTTTCAACGACTTATGAAGAAATGATTAAAGAAGGTGAAGAATTGGCGGCAATTCATCCCAATATTGTGGTGAAAATCCCAATGATTCAGGATGGTGTAAAAGCTTTGAAATATTTTTCAGATAAAGGAATTAAAACCAACTGTACTTTAATTTTTTCTGCTGGACAAGCGCTTTTAGCTGCAAAAGCAGGTGCCACTTATGTTTCTCCATTTTTGGGAAGATTGGATGATATTTCTACCGATGGTTTAAATTTAATTGATGAAATAAGAACTATTTATGATAATTACGGTTACGAAACGCAGATTTTAGCGGCTTCTATCCGTCATTCGATGCATATTATCAATTGTGCAAAAATTGGAGCTGATGTGATCACTTCTCCATTAGGACCGATTTTGAGTTTACTGAAACATCCTTTAACCGATAATGGTTTGGCGCAGTTTATTGAAGATTCGAAAAAAATGATGTAAATAAAAAATCCTGAAATTCTCAGGATTTTTTTATTTTATTTTTTGGTGACAATGTAAATTCTATTTCCGTTTTCTCCTTTTTCAACATTTACATATTTTATAGCACTAACTTTCAATTCGGCATCCAAAGCTGGCTTTTCCATTTCTACTCCATTAACGTAGTATTTTATTTTACCGTCTTCTTTTTTGGTAAGGATAGAATAATTTTTGCCTAAAGATGAAACATTGATGACTGCTTTAACTCTAGCTTCTTCCGCTTCTTTCCGTGTTTCATCCGCATTTTTTCTTGCTGCAGCTATCAGTTCATCAGAAGCTAAAGTTCCTTCAATATCTCTTGCAATTTTCGAAGCTATTGCTGCTTTTCTGGCAGCTTCATAAGCGGAATTTCTTGCTGCTTGCATTTGTTTTTTAGTTCCTGTAGTATCCTGTGCTTTTACATTTAATGTCCAAGGATTTGATTGGTTATTTTGAGTATTTTGCTCCATTTTGATTTTCATCTTCAAAGCTCCAGCATCAAAATTATTCTCAACTTTCCAGTTTTCATTGCTTTTAGAAAGTGCTACAGCTGTATTTACAGTTTCATTTACTTTTTCATCGATTATTTTTTTTCGAAGCTTGTCCATCGTCTTTTCAAATTCTGCTTCTGTAGGTCTTTTGTCAATAAAAAATAATTTTTTTTGTTTTCCCTGAAATGTATTAGAATATCCATAGATATAATTCTTGGTCTCAGAAATTCCGTTAAAAAATTTAATGAATTCTTCTTTTGAAACAGATTTTTTTTCAATTTTAAAAACATCATTTTCTGATGAATTTTCTATACTTGAAAAAACCTTTTTTTTATCCAAATTGCCTTCTTTATAAACCGATGAAACAACATACTTTGAAGTGGAATCTTTTACCATGTTTTCATTTTCTGAAATATTTTTTTTATTAATATCAAGTAATTTAGCTTCTATCGTTGGTTTAACAGTATCCTTTTTAAATTCTGCAACTCTCTGTTCAAGAAAAGCATTGGTTTCTTTAATTTCTTTATTTTTTGCATTCACCGCATAAGCAAAAGTAAGGGTGAAAATTAAAGGTAGCGCTAGAATTCTGTGCGCATAACCAAATTTTGTGGTGGGTTTTTGTAACATTTTTAATCTTTTTTTGAGGTTAGAACTAAGAAAGGGACTTGTTCCTGGAAGCACATTTCCGGAAAAATGACTTCCCAATAGCATCTGCGCAAATGCTTTGGTGTCCGATTTCCTTACTGCTTTTTTGTCCGCCAAATATTCATGAATTAAGTTGATTTCCTTTTTGATCATCCAAAAAACAGGGTTGAACCAAAAAATTCCGATAACAACTTCTATAAAAACTTTATCGAAACTGTGTTTCTGTTCGATATGTACCATCTCATGTTTTAAAATTTGGCGTCCCAAATCTGAATTCAATAAAATGGTATTTTTCCAAAATAAATTTCTGAAAAATGAAAAAGGGGCGTTTTCCAAATTGGTTTGATAAAAGGAAAATCCTTCAAAATTTTCTTTAGGAAATTGCCTTTTTAAGTTTTTTACTTGTATAATTCCAATAAAAAATTTCACTAAAAGTAAGACAGAAACCAATCCAAAAATCGAAGAAATAATTCCAAAATATAGGTTATCATTATTTAAATCATTAGTTGACTTAAAATTTTGTAAATTATTTAATAATAGATAGATATCATCATTTACTTCAAGTGTAAAATAAGATAATTTCAGTAAAGGAAGAAGTACACTATTAACGACGATTCCTAAAAGATAAAATCGGTTATAATGATGGAAGGTTCTGTCTCTTAGCATTAAATGATAATAAGCAAATAATACAGTAGAACTTAGCAGAACTTTGGCAAAATAAATTAATAAAGCTTCCATGTTATTCTCTATTTTTTAATTCATTCAGCAGCATTTCCAAATCTTCTACACTGATTTCATTTTTCTCTATGAGAAAAGAAACTGCATCCGTGTAAGAACCCGAAAAATAATTTTTTACCAAACTTTTTATAGATTTTCCACTGTATTGCTCTTTGGATATTAATGGATAATATTGATGCTGTCTTCCGAAAACCTCATAATCAACAAAATCTTTTTCTTTCAAAACTTTTAAAATGGTTGAAACGGTATTGGTATGTGGTTTTGGCTCGGGAAATTGCTCTAGAATATCCTTTAAAAAGCTTTTCCCCAGAATCCAAAGGTATTGCATCACTTGCTCTTCTGCTTTTGTTAATGCCTGAATTTTCATTTTGTGGTAAATTATTTCATTAAGCTTTAATTATATCACTAATTAAATAGTGATACAAAAGCATAATTATTTTAATATAATACAACTATTTTTATAGTGATAATTTAATTTTAAATATAAATTATTGAAAATGAATACAAAAAAATTATAATTTATAATTATTTCACAAATCATTTGGAAGAATTAAAAATAGTTTCTATATTTGCAGTCCAATATCGCGGGGTAGAGCAGTAGGTAGCTCGTCGGGCTCATAACCCGGAGGTCGCACGTTCGAGTCGTGTCCCCGCTACTAAAAAAGAGAATCAAATTTTGATTCTCTTTTCTTTTTGGATAAAAAATCTTTATTTTTGAAGAAATTTGATCAAGTTTAATGGAACACGATATAAGACCTTGGGGAGAATTTTGGGTATTGGAAGATGCTGAAACTCATAAGGTAAAACGAATACAAGTAAATCCCGGAAAAAGATTATCGCTACAATATCATCACAAAAGATCTGAAGTTTGGACTATTGTTGCAGGTGTTGGTACGATAACCATCCATGATAAAGTTCAAGATTTTGGCGTAGGTGAAGTAGCAAAAATTCCTTTGGGAACCCCTCACAGAATTGAAAACAGAACGACAGAACCCGTTATTTTTATCGAAGTTCAGTACGGAACTTATTTTGGTGAAGATGATATTGTTCGGATTGAAGATGATTATAATCGAAAATAAATTCCTAAAAATGAATTTTTAGAAAGAGTAATTTTTGGATTACTCTTTTTTGTTTCATAAAATCTCTTTTTAAAACTGTAAATTTGTTGGTACTTATTCCTAATCCTTCATTCTAACTTAATGGCAAAAATTTTAAAAATATATCCCGAAAATCCACAAGAAAATCTTATCAACGAAGTCGTAAAAACCCTACAAAACGGAGGTTTAATTATTTATCCGTCCGATACAGTTTATGCCATGGGTTGCGACATCAATAATATTAAAGCGATGGAAAAGCTGGCACAAATAAAAAAAGTAAAACTGGAAAAATCTAAATTTTCTATTATTTGTAATGATTTAAGCCACCTTTCATCTTTCACAAAACCTATTGATACTGCGGTTTTCAGAATTTTGAAAAACAATGTTCCCGGACCTTTCACTTTTATTTTGGAAGCCAACAAAAATCTTCCACTAGCTTACAAAGGTCACAAAACGGTGGGAATCAGAGTTCCAGATCATAACATCCCCAAAACTATTGTAGAAAAATTAGGCAATCCAATTGCTTCAACCTCCATCAAAGACGATGATGAAATCATTGAATATACCACAGATCCGGAATTAATTGCAGAAAAATTCGAGCATTTGGTAGATATTGTCATCGATTCGGGAAATGGCGACAACATGGCTTCAACCATTGTAGATTTAACTTCCGGAGAACCTGAAATTATCCGTGAAGGAAAAGGAATTTTATAATTTTAAATGATGAATTTTTAGTTTCTAATTTTTTCAAAAAATAAAATTAATTTCCCAAACTAAATCCTAATTCCTAATCCCTAAAACCTATCCATGAAAATTGTTACTTCTCCTGCAAAACTGATGAATATTGAAAACAGAACAGATTTATTGCGTTCTACAACTCCAAAATTCATTGAAGATGCCGCCTTTATTCAATCTTTTTTAAAGCAAAAATCACCAAAATTTTTGTCTGAATTAATGGAAATTTCACCGAAACTTGCAGATGAAAACTGGGAAAGAAACCAAAACTGGAATTCGAAACCAAAACCAAAAGAAAGTACCAATGCGATGTTTGCTTTTGTAGGAGAAGTTTATCGGGGTTTGGATGCCAAAACTTTAGATCAAAAATCACTAGATTATCTTCAAAAAAATTATAGAATGATTTCCGGTTTGTACGGACTCCTAAAACCTTCCGACAAAATTATGCTGTACCGCTTAGAAATGGGCAGAACATTTAATTTCGACAAATATCCTAATTTATATGAATTTTGGCGGGAAAAAGTTACAGAACAACTCAATTCTGAACTCAAAACCAAAGATTTAATTTTGAATTTAGCCAGCACAGAATATTTTAAAGTTTTTGACAAAAAGAAACTGAATGCTCCGGTAATTAATTTCGATTTTTATGAAATGAAAACCGGAAAACCCAAAACCATCGTAGTTTATACCAAACATGCAAGAGGTTTGATGGTAAGATTTTGTGCCGAAACCAATGCCAAAACTTTGAACGACGTAAAAGCTTTCAACTATGAGGGTTATTTAATTGATGAAGAAAGATCAACAGAAACAAATTTGGTATTTACAAGATAATGACCGTTTCCAAAATCAAAACATTATTTAAAGAAAAACTTTCCGAATTATATTCCGATTCCGAAATTGAATTTCTTTTTCCACTTTTCACGGAAAAAATTCTGAATTTGGATAAGGTTCAGTTAAGAAATCAACTGAGTAAAGAATTGGATATCAATCAACAATCCCAATTTCAAAACCAAATTTTGCAACTTCAACAGGGAAAACCTTATCAACAAATTTTGGGCGAAACCGAGTTTTACGGAATGAAATTTTGGGTAAATGAAAATGTGCTTATTCCACGACCTGAAACCGAAGAATTGTTGGAATTTGCCATTTCAAAAATTCAAAATTCAAAATTCAAAATTCAAAATTTTAAAATTTTGGACATTGGAACCGGAAGCGGAGTTATTCCTATTGTTTTAAAAAAATATTTTCCAAATGCAGAAATTTCCGCCATTGATATTTCGGAGCAAGCACTGGAAATCGCAAAAAAAAATGCAGCATTTCATCAAATGGAAGTCAACTTTTTCCAGCATGATTTTTTGAATGAAAATTTAGAAGAAAATTTTGACATTATCATTTCCAATCCACCTTATATCGGGAAAGAAGAAGAAAGAGAAATCGAAAATTCCGTAAAAAATTTCGAGCCGAAAATAGCACTCTTCTCTCCTACTTCAGATGCTTTAATTTTCTACAGAAAAATAGCCGAATTTGCCAAAACTCACCTCAAGGAAAGCGGAATGATTTTCTTGGAAATCAACCAAAAATTAGGATTCGAAACTTTAGATTTATTTCAAGGTTTTAAAAAATCTGAATTGATGAAAGACATATCGGGAAACGAACGCATTATTTTTGTAAGAAAATAAAAACCACAAAATTTTGTGGTTTTTTTAATTAATGCATGGCTTCAATTAAATCAACGGTTTTACCTCCTTTTTTCTGACGAACCAAAAGGATAAACGGAACACAAATTAAGAACATCAATCCCAAATAAAGGAAAACATCCATATAAAATTCCTGAGGATTGTTACAATTTTCGGTAAGCAAAAGCAAAGTCAGCTTTGGCATTCATTACATTTACCTTGGCTGAAATTTGGGCAGCATCTGCATCTAGAAGTTCGGTTATGGTTGACAATCCATTGTCGTATTTTCTTTTGGTAATTCTGAAATTTTCGTTGGTTTGATCTGCGGCTTTTTGGTAAACCGTAATTCTTTGATCTGCAAACTTCATATTCTGAAAATCCTTATTGATTTCTAGTTTTATTTGATCGTTCAATAAATCATTATTGACAAAAATTTCATCCTGTTTTGCTTCCGCTTTTAACTGCGCTGAATTTTTTTTTCCAAAGGTTATCTATATTATATTGCAAGCCGATTCCGATATTGGCAACATTCCAAACGGTAAGAATATTGGGAACTGCTGCTGCTACATAACCTCCTGTAATAACAAGCGTTGGTAATGCTTCTGCTTTTGCAGATTTTATGCCTAATTCCGCTGCTTTTTTTTGATAATTTACGGCTTGCTAATCTTTGCGGTTTTGTAACGCCTGATCCAAATAATATTGAGCATTTTCCAGTATCAGTTTTTCTGAAATATACCCTTCATCAATTTGAATTTCGGTATTCTCAGGTAAACCCAAAAGCAAATCCATATTGATATTGGAAATGGTATAATTGTTTTGTGCTTCCAAAAGTTACAGTTCAATGGTATTGGTTTGTAAACTCGCTTTTAAACGGTCATTTCTGGCAATAACGTCATTGTTTTCCAATTTTAAAAAAGTGTCATCCCTTTTTTGCGATGCCAAAAGATTTTCTTTTAAAACTCTTATTGACTAACTTGCTTTAAACAAATTGTTGTAAGCTTGTGCCACATTGTAATCAATAGCATTTTTATCGTTTTCGGTACTTAATTTTGAAGCTTCAATAAGATATTCTGCAGATTGGATTCCATATTTAATTCTTACACCCGTAAAAATCGGCAAAGATGCATTTACATTTCCAAAAAATGCAGAATTAGTTTTTGGTGAATTTCCTCCAGAAGAAGGCGTCGCAATCTTCAAATCTACATTGGCATTGGCTAAAGCTAAAGCAGAACCGGAAACTTTCATCTAGGGAAGTTGAGCGTTTTTGGCTTCAATATAATTGGCGGTAGCTGTTTTAATTTTGGCCTGGTCAATTTTCAATATTTTTGAATTTTGAACGCCCAACTGTATAGCTTCATCCAGTGTTCGCAATTTTTTCCTATGCATTTATAGCACTTATTCCGCATACGAAAAGCACCTTTGCGAATACGGAATTATTTGTTTTCTTCATAACCTAAAAGGTATCTTAAAATATTTTTTAAATGTAATTTCAGTTTTTCTGTATAATCATTTTCATAATTTTCGTCGCCATACATAATCTCTTTATAAATTTTGACGCTATTGATCGCGGTAAATAAAGTTCCTGAAATGGTAGAATGGATAAACTCCACCTGCGGATTTTTGGTAAAAATGCCTTCCTGAATTCCCTGTTCTATAGCAATAAAATACATGGAAACGAATTTCTTTTTGTTTTCCTTTAAAAATTCTTCGATAAAAGGATTATTTGCTGCCAATTGTTGTCTTTGCATCATTAGGAAAAAATCGCGGTATTTCTGAACACGATCTACATACTTTTCTACCATGACGGACAATTTTTCCCAAGCATTCATTTCTTTATTTTCTAAAATATGATTGGCAAAACTTTGTCCTTCGTTGGATCTGTATTTAAAAATTTCTTCAAAAAGTTTTTCCTTGGATCCAAAATAATATGAAATCATGGAAATATTAACGTTGGCTGCTTTTGAAATTTCGCGGGTGGAAGTTCCGTTGAAACCCTTTTCAGCAAAGAGTTTTTCAGCAGCGATGATGATATTTTCTTCTTTGGTAAGCATCTTCAATAGATTTTGAAGGTGCAAATGTAAAAAGATTTTAAAATAAATCAAACGATTGATTGATTTATTTGAAAAACTTTTAATCAAAAAAAAATCGCGAAAAAAACCAGATTTAGAGTTTATAGAAATTTACATCAAAAGAGAAAAATATTTTTGTTGTGCAGGCTTTCTATGTGTAGATTTTAAATGATTTCTAACACCATTAATTTTTTTTTCAGACTTTTAAAACACAAAAAATTGAAATATGTAATGCATTTTTGTGGAATTATTTTGCTGAACTTACCTATTTTATATTCAACACTGCATAACTGAAGTCATTTTTAGTCCACAAGCGTTTCATGAATAACATTTTTAACCTCAAAAATTTCTTTTTCCGATAATTTCCCAAATATTTTGTTTATTCTATTTCGGTCAATAGTTCTAATTTGGTCAATCATTATCCAACCTTTTGTGGTATTTCCTTTGATTTCAATTCTTGTGGGATATTTTTTTGAAGTGCTTGTAACAGGAGCGATAATTACAGTTTGAAGAAATTTATTCATTTCATCGGGCGATAAAATTACACAAGGCCGAATTTTTTTGACTTCGCTTCCAATTGTTGGATCAAGATTTACCAAAACAATTTCATATTGATTTAGTTCCATTCTTCAAAATTTTCATCTTCAAACACATCATCCATCAGAAGTTGATCATCATTATTTTCACGCATCTTTTTGAATGCTTTTTCCCAATTTTTTCTTGGTTCTGCTTTAGGTTTTAACACGATAAAACCTTTTTCGAGAATCAATTCAATTTTGTCTTGAATATTATATTTTTCAAGAATTGTTTTTGAGAGCCGAATTCCTTTTGAGTTTCCGATATTTATGACAGATAATTCCATAATTATTTAATTTGTTATTACAAAGTAATTACTTAATTTTCGATTATCCAAATTTATTTTATGCAGAGTCTTCATAAAATTTCGCACAACGAGAATATTTTTTTTCTGTTCAGGCTTCTATGACAGAGCGTTTTCAATGATTTCTAACACCATTTTTTTTCAGACTTTTAAAACACAAAAAAATAAATATGGAATGTATTTTTGCGAATTTTAATATTTGAATTCAAACCCCCATAACATAAATTTAGCGGAAATTATATTTTCTTTGTGATAGATATTTTTTTTAAGTTCAATGCTATAACAATCAAAGCTGAAATTAAAAATGGAATTGCAATCATTTTTAGTAAATGGTCATATTGAGTAGTTAAGAGATTCGAGAAATAATAAAAAATAATTGCTAATCCTATAACCATAAAAATTCTACGTTTTATTTCTTTTGGTTCAAAAATCAAATTTATAATTAGATTAATTATTATAGCTAAAATAATGATTGGTATTGCATAAACAACAAAATACATTGACACTGCATTTAAATCTCCATTTTAAATTTTATTAGCTTTGAAATATAAAATTGTTAAAGTTAAAACTGAAGAAAGAAGAGTTCCAAATAAAATATTCATCGTGATAATCCTTGTTTTGAGACATACTCGTTGAAATAAGTTTGTTCCACTTGTTTGTCAGGGCTTAATTCCTCAAATTTTAAATCTGACATTCCTTGAGGTGAGTAAAACTTCCATTTCCAAGTTGGTTTATGTTTAATGAAAAAATGTTTTTCTGCAAATTCATCGTGTATGTATACTCCACAAAAAAATCTGATAAGAATTGAAATTGTAAAAATCGAAATTATGAAAATTAATATTTTTCGTTTCATTTTTTATTTAAACTTACTTTTGATTTTTTGACGAAATTTTATTTATAATTCCCGCTAACACTCAAATATATACAAATAAACTCTATACAACAGAGAAGCTCATTGAATTTTTAGAAGCCAAATTTCAACCAACAAATAAGTAGATAACATTATTAATTTACTTTGCAAAAAAAAGAATCCACGAAAAAGAAGAGCAAAGATTTTCAAAACTGATTTGAACTTTTATTTTCAATTTTATTCAACTTGTTTGTTGAAAAAATATCATCAAAAAAAAATTTAGACAGAATTTACCCAATTCTTTTTTTCACAAAAACCATATAAGCCATATAAATTAAAGGCAAAGCCATAATTCCAAGAAATAAAGCATTTTCTGTGGCTCTTTCCGGTTGTAAAGCTACTGCATAAACCAATCCAAAGAAAGCACCTCCTAAATGCGCAGCATGACCAATATTATCGTGCTGTCTTGGATTGAGCATCATGTAAACGGAATAACCGAAATATATAGCTCCAAAAAGAAAACCAGGAATAAAATTAACCGAAACCCTTACTGGATCCAAAGCAACTGCTGCAAATAAAACACCTGAAACTCCTCCACTTGCTCCCAAAGCTGAATACCAATTTTGTTTTTGATACAAATAAAGTGAAAACAAATTTCCGAGGATAATTGAGCCAAAATATATAGCCAAAAATCCAATTTCTCCATAACCTGAAATTACCATAGGACCGAAAAAAAACAGCGTAAGCATGTTAAAAAAGAAATGCATCCAATCTGCATGAAGAAAACCTGCACTAATGAGTCTTATATACTCTTTTCTGTTTTTGATTGCCCCAACATTAAAAAGATATTTATCGTGGATATTAAGATTATTTAATCCAAAAAAGGTAATTAATCCCGTTATGGCAATGATAATTAACAATATAATATTCATATTTTTTTTAAAAATTTATTCGTCTCCAAACAAACTTGGAATGGTTCCTTCTTCCGGAAAATCGCCGTCTTTTACATCGTGATCGATAAATGAAATATGACCTTCCGTAGCTTCTACTTCATCAAATCCCGGATTAATTTCTTCTGTAGGTTCAGGAACGGTAATGTTAATGGTTTTCACCTTATATTTTGCAAACTGATTTCCCATGGCTTTAATTCCTTTCACAGAAATAAATTCATCAATATTAATATTTTCCGGCTCTTTTTCCTTGCCTTTATCTTTAGCGAAAATAATTTCTGCAGTACAACCATCGGAAGTTCCTACAAATTCTATGAATGATTTCGGATGTTCTGAAGGCATAAAATTTTGTGGATTGGTGGTGTTTTCCAACAAAAATCTTTTGATGAAATACATTCCTTTTTCGCCATCAAAATAAATGCAAGTAATCGCTTGTTCCGGTTTCCATTTTTCAAGAATTAAATATTCATCATCGAAACGATTTCCGAGATCAAAAGAAATAAGTTTGGCTTCACCCGTTGTATTTACAATTAAAATTTTATCATCACCTTTGAAATTTCCGAGTAATGTTCCTCTTCCATCTGCATTGAGACGACGAACCGTATCATCAAACCAAATTTTTCTCGGCGCCAAAGTAGAAACACCTTCTTCTTTTAAATCTACTTTTTTCACCGCATATTTGGTGACCAAATTTCCTTTGGAATCTCGTCCTTTAATCGCCAATTCCGAAAAATCGATGTCCATTTTATTTTTTCGGATTCGGGCATTGGGTTTTAGCAAAACGGTTACGGTTTCTGCTTCACCGTTTGGATTTGCTGAAAAATAAAGCATTTCCGATCCTTTTTTCTCCGAAGCCAATTTGTAATCGGTATTTCGGGTAACTCCGGTTACGGAAAATCGTTTCATATAAAAAGGACCATCTCTTCCTTCCCGATAAATCATGTTGTAAACCGTTCGTTTATCGCCTTTTTTGAAAATTCCAACATGTACAATATTTTTACCGATAAACGTTTTGGCTTCTACTTTTACCACCTTCATCGTACCGTCTTTTTGGAACGTAATAATGTCATCAATATCCGAACAATCGAACAAATATTCGTCTTTTTTCAAAGAAGTTCCGATGAAACCTTCCTCTCGGTTTACATAGAATTTTTCATTGGCTACCGCAACTTTTGTTGCATCAATGGTATCAAAAATTCTTAATTCTGTTTTTCTTTCTTTGTCTTTTCCGTATTTTTTTTGAATGTTTATATAATAATCAATTGCATATTGAATGAGGTTTGCTAAATGATGTTTTACCTGTTCAATTTTACCTTCAAGCGCAGCAATATTTTCTTTAAATTTATCCAAATCGAAACGCGAAATTCTTTTAATACGGATTTCGGTTAATTTTAGAATATCTTCTTCTGTAACGGCACGAAGCAAATGTTTAGTGTGAGGTTTTAATCCTTTATCAATGGTAGAAATTACTTCTTCCCACGATTTTACTTCTTCAATATCATGATAAATTCTGTTCTCAATGAAAATTCTTTCTAATGAAGCAAAATGCCAACTTTCCTGCAATTCGTGAAGTTCGATATCCAATTCTTTTTTGAGCAATGAAACGGTATGATCGGTGTTCATCCTCAAAATTTCTGAAACGGAAAGGAACATGGGTTTATCACCTACAATTACGCATGCATTTGGAGAAATCGTCACCTGACAATCGGTAAATGCATACAAAGCATCGATCGTTTTATCCGGCGAAACATCGTTGTGAAGATGAATGAGGATTTCCACTTTATCAGAAGTGTTGTCTTCAATTTTCTTTACTTTAATTTTTCCTCTTTCGTTGGCTTTCAAGATGGAATCTATTAAATCTCCAGTCGTTTTCGAAAATGGAAGTTCGGTAATCGTTAAAGTATGCTTATCAATTTGTGAAATTTTCGCTCTGGCTCTTACTTTTCCACCTCTTGCTCCATCGTTATATTCCGAAACATCTAAATATCCGGCGGTAAGAAAATCAGGAAAAATTTCAAATTTTTTATTTTTTAAGTGGGCTACTGAAGCATTGATCAATTCATTAAAATTATGCGGAAGAATTTTGGTGGACAATCCTACTCCAATTCCTTCTACACCTTGCGCTAAAAGCATCGGAAATTTTACGGGAAGATCAATAGGTTCATTATTTCTTCCGTCGTAAGATTTGGACCATTCTGTTGTTTTCGGATTAAAAACCACTTCTAAAGCAAATGACGTTAATCTGGCTTCAATATATCTTGCCGCAGCTGCGGAATCTCCGGTGTAAATATTTCCCCAGTTTCCTTGGGTGTCAATTAAAAGTTCTTTTTGACCAATTTGCACCATAGCATCGGTAATGGAAGCATCACCATGAGGATGATATTTCATGGTATTTCCGACAATATTGGCAACTTTGTTGTAACGGCCGTCTTCCAACTCGCGCATGGAATGCATAATTCTTCGCTGAACTGGCTTAAAACCATCATAAACAGATGGAATGGCACGGTCTAAAATTACATAAGAGGCATAATCCAAAAACCAATCTTTGTAAAGACCGGAAACTTTTTTCAAACTGTCTTCTTCGTGTGAATGTTCTTCTGTCATTAGTTTTTAAAAAATTTATTATTCTGCTTCACTTAGAATTTCTTTTTTATCAATATCCGGATCTTCAACCACCAAATTATTCAAAATAAAGGTTTGTCTGTCCGGTGTATTTTTACCCATATAAAACTCCAAAAGTTGATCTATAGTTTGATCTTTTCCGATAACCACAGGTTCTAAACGAATATCTTTTCCAATAAAATATTTAAACTCATCAGGAGAAATTTCTCCCAAACCTTTAAATCGGGTAATTTCAGGATTTTTGCCTAATTCATTTAAAGCTTTTACCCTTTCAGCTTCGCTATAGCAATATCTTGTTTCTTTCTTATTTCTTACCCTGAATAATGGCGTTTGCAAAATGTATAAATGTCCATTTTTAATAACATCGGGGAAAAATTGCAGAAAGAAAGTAATCATCAACAATCGAATATGCATTCCGTCAACATCAGCATCTGTAGCGATAATTACTTGGTTGTAACGCAAATCTTCTAAAGATTCTTCAATATTTAAAGCAGCTTGTAAAAGATTAAATTCTTCATTTTCATAAACCACTTTCTTGGTAAGTCCATAACAGTTTAAAGGTTTTCCTTTCAAAGAAAATACGGCTTGTGTTTCTACATCTCTTGATTTTGTGATGGAACCTGAAGCAGAATCTCCTTCGGTAATAAAAATCTGCGTTTCCGATTTTCTTACGGCCTTCATGTCGTTGTAATGTTGGCGACAATCCCTAAGTTTTTTATTGTGCAAAGAAACTTTTTTTGCTCTTTCGCGGGCCAATTTCTGAATTCCGGAAAGTTCTTTTCTTTCCCTTTCTGAAATCAAAATTTTTCGTTGAATCGCTTCTGCGATTTCCGGATTTTTATGAAGAAAATTATCAAGTTTATTCTTCAAAAAATCGATCACAAAAGTTCTTACCGTTGGTCCATTTGGTCCCATATCATTAGAACCTAATTTGGTTTTGGTTTGGGATTCAAAAACGGGTTCTTCCACATTTATAGAAACCGCAGCTATAATCGATTTTCTAATATCTGAAGCATCAAAATTTTTATTGAAAAATTCCCGAATCGTCTTCACATAAGCTTCACGAAAAGCATTCAGATGCGTTCCTCCTTGTGTTGTATTTTGTCCGTTTACAAAGGAAAAGTAAGTTTCCGTTTGTGATTTATCGGTGTGTGTTATAGCGACTTCAATATCGTCATCTTTTAAATGAACAATGGGATATAAAGTTTCGTTTTCCAGTTCTTCTTCCAACAAATCTTTCAGTCCGTTTTCCGAAAAAAATGTTTCACCGTTAAAAATTATTTTTAGACCTGGATTCAGATAAGCGTAATTTCGGAGCATTCTTTCCACATATTCCTTTCTGAATTTAAAATGTGGAAAAATTTCGTGATCCGGAACAAAAGTAATTTCCGTTCCATTTCGGTCGGTACTTTCCTTTTCATCAAAATCTTCAGTGATGTTTCCTTTGGAAAATTCGGCGGATTTTGTTTTTCCGTCACGAACTGATTTCACTTTGAAATAATCGGAAAGTGCATTTACCGCTTTTGTTCCTACACCATTAAGACCTACCGATTTTTTAAAAGCTTTGGAATCATATTTTCCTCCGGTATTCATTTTGGAAACAACATCCACCACTTTTCCTAATGGAATTCCACGTCCAAAATCGCGGATTACCGCTTTTCCTTCATCAATTTTTATTTCGATGCGTTTTCCGGCTTTCATACGGAATTCGTCGATGGAATTATCCAGAACTTCTTTCAATAAAATATAAATTCCGTCATCTGCAGATGAACCGTCTCCTAATTTCCCGATATACATTCCTGGACGAAGACGGATATGTTCCTTCCAATCCAGCGTCCGTATATTATCTTCGGTATATTGTGTTTGCAAATTTTCGCTCATAAAGTCTTTACTGTCCTCCAAAATCAATAACTCACAAATATAATGAATCGAAGTTTTTTTACAGAATTTTGTGGAAAATTATTTTTTGAATTTTTTGAATAAAAAAAAGCGAACCCATGTCCGCTTTAAGATCTTTTAATGTTGAAAGAATTAGAATCCATCTCCGTCCAAAAGATTGCCTAAACCTCCCAAAATACTTCCTTGTTCTCCTTTCTTGGAGGTTCCAAACTGTAAAATTCGGCTGGCTAATCTTGCGATCGGAAGGGTTTGTATCCACACTTTTCCGGGACCTCGAAGTTGTGCAAAAAACAAACCTTCTCCTCCAAAAATAGTATTTTTTATCCCCCCAACAAACTGAATATCGTACTGAACATTTTGGGTAAAAGCCACGATACATCCGGTATCAATTTTTAAAATTTCGCCGGGCCGAAGTTCTTTTTCAATAACATGACCGCCACTGTGGACAAAAGTCATTCCGTCTCCTTCCAATTTTTGCATGATAAAACCTTCTCCACCAAACAGTCCGGTTCCTAATTTTTTCTGAAATTCAATTCCAACAGAAACTCCTTTCGCTGCACACAAAAATGAATCTTTCTGGCAAATTACTTTTCCGCCTAATTGTGATAAATCCAAAGGAATAATTTTTCCTGAATAAGGCGCCGCAAAGGAAACTTGTCTTTTCTGATTAGAATTATTGGTAAAAACGGTCATAAAAAGATTTTCACCCGTCAAAAGACGTTTTCCGGCTCCGAAAATTTTCCCCATAAAACCTTTTTCATTACCGTCTCCAAACATGGTTTGCATTTGGATTCCTTCGGTCATCATCATAAAACTTCCGGGTTCGGAAATGACGCTTTCATTGGGATCTAATTCTATTTCTACGCACTGCATTTCTTCGCCGTAGATTTTATAATCAATTTCGTGGTTGTTCATTTTTCTAATTTTGGTAAATAAGTCGAACAATTTATTTTGGCGTTACATTTTAAAAAAATTATAATGAAAATGCTGATCTAAATCTCGACTTTAATGTATCGATATAATTTGTTGGATAAGAAGCATTTCCCATGAAAATTTCCGTCAATTTTTCAGTAGCATTCTGTCCATATTTTTTCAGGAAAATGTTTCGGATTTTTGGATTGTAATAGAAGAATTTCGCCAATTTACTTCCAATTTCTAGTTCCGGAATTAGTTCTTCCTTAACATTTTTCAAATAAATTTCTTTTGATTTTTCAATGGAACGTTTTCCTTCGATAATGGATTCTGCAACGGTTTTTCCGCTTAAAATAGCGTTTGAAATTCCTTCTGCCACCAAAGGATCAGCAAAACCTGCAGCATCCCCAATTAAAAAGCAATTGTTTTTTACAATCTCACTTCTTGGATTTAGAGGAACGACAAATCCGTGTTCTGATTGTGAAATTACTTTTTTAATCCCCAAAAGTTTAATGTATTCTTCAACATAATCTTTCAGTTTTAATTTAGCTTTCGGTTTAAAAGTTCCTACACCAATGGATAAGTGATTTTTCTTAGGAAAGCTCCACCCATAACCATAAGGCGCCGCTCCAATATCGAAACGAACCATCGTTGAAAGTCTTTCAAAATCTTCGGGAGAAACTTCTACTTCAAATTCTAAAAGTGGCAATAAAATTCTGGAATCTGAAAAACCTGCCATTTTGGAAACCGGACTTAATGCTCCATCTGCTAAAACGATAATTTTTGCATTGACTTCAATTTCGGAATTGCTGAAGGTAATTTTTTCTCCCTCAACGCTTTTTATAGTGGCCCTCTGCATGATTTCAGCTCCACATTTTTCAGCTTCTTTTACAATGAAATTGTCAAAATCATCGCGCATTATCATGCTGATAATCGCTTCTGATCTTTCAGAAGAAAAACGATCTTTTATTCCGTTGACAAAAATTTCCACTTTTTTGAATTCTCTTTCCAGAACTGGCTCTAACTCAAAAGGAAGCAGTTTTCTTCCTCGAAATACCAATCCTCCACCACAAACTTTATATCTTGGTAATTCTTCTTTATCAATAAGAACTGTCGAAATTCCGTTTTTAGCTAAAATATAAGCTGCAAAAGCGCCGGAAGGTCCGGCTCCAACCACAGCCACATCATAAAATTTTGTCATGTTTCAGTTTTGCGATAAAATTAATTGATTTTTTCCACAGAATAAAATAAAAAAAGAGAACAAAAGTTCCCTTTTCTCATTTATTTTTAAAATATTACACGTTAAATCTAAAGTGCATTACATCACCATCCTGAACAATGTATTCTTTTCCTTCAACGCCCATTTTTCCGGCTTCTTTTACTTTAGCTTCGGAACCAAAATTCACAAAATTTTCGAAAGAAATAACTTCGGCACGAATAAATCCTTTTTCAAAATCGGTGTGGATAACTCCTGCAGCTTGTGGAGCAGTCCAACCTTTTCCGATCGTCCAAGCTCTAACTTCTTTTACTCCTGCTGTGAAATAGGTTTGCAATTTCAGTAAATCATAAGCTTTTCTAATCAAACGGTTTACACCAGGTTCTTCCAATCCTAATTCTTCCAAAAACATTTGTCGTTCTTCATACGTTTCCAGTTCATTGATATCCGCTTCAATTTGTGCGGCTAAAACAACTACTTCAGCGTTTTCTTTAGCTGCCATTTCCTCCACTTTTGCAATCCATTCATTTCCATTTTTGATGGAGTTTTCATCCACATTACAAACATAAAGAATCGGTTTTTTGGTTAGAAGTTGAACTTCATCCAAAATTGGTTTGGTAAAATCGTTAGTTTCAAATTCTCTAGCATTTCTTCCGTCTTCTAAAAATTTTTGAAGATTTTGAAGCGTTTCATAAGTCAAAATATCCTCTTTTTTTCCTGATTTTATGAATTTCTTGGCTTTTTCAACCGCTTTTCCTACGGTTTCCAAATCTTTCAATTGCAATTCGATATCGATAATTTCTTTATCTCTTAAAGGATCTACAGAACCTTCTACATGAACAATATTTCCGTTTTCGAAACATCTTAAAACATGGATGATGGCTTCACATTCACGGATATTTGCCAAAAACTGATTTCCTAAACCTTCTCCTTTTGAAGCTCCTTTTACCAATCCTGCAATATCTACAATTTCAACAACGGCAGGAACAACTTTTTCAGGATTTACCAATTCTTCCAATTTATTTAAACGAGGATCCGGAACAGAAACGGTTCCTAAATTGGGTTCTATAGTACAAAAAGGATAATTCGCAGATTGTGCTTTGGCATTACTAAGACAGTTAAAAAGAGTTGACTTACCTACATTTGGAAGTCCTACGATTCCACATTTCATATAAAATTGCTTTATGCTTTCGGCAAAATGCTTTAAGCTTTTTAGAAGTGTGCAAAGATACTCTTTTCAAAACAAAAACCTGTTCCGAAAAGAACAGATTTTAAAGAATATATGTTGAAGTCTTTAGGGATTTTCTGCGGTGGCATCTCATGCCTTATCTTCATCATCCGCCATTTTTCCAAATTCTCGATCCAAATCATTTAAGGATTCGTCTGAAGCTTTGTCTCCTCCCGCAATTTTCAGTTTATCGATCATATCCATGGCTAGAGTTTCTTCTTCAATTTGTTCTTTTACGAACCATTGTAAAAAGTTCCCAGTAGCCCAATCTTTTTCCTCTAAAGCTAAATCTACAATTTTATAAATTGCGGTAGTGTTTTCCACTTCATGTTTAAAAACCTCATCGAAACATTCGGTCATACTTTTTGGATCTTTTGAAGGCGCTTTCATGGCTGTGATGGTAGGTTTTCCACCCCGATTCAGAATATACATCATGAATTTTATGGAATGATTTCGTTCTTCATTGGTATGACGAAACAAAAAATTGGAAATTCCGGCATAACCTTCATCTGCAGCCCAAATTCCTTAAGAAAGATAATTGTGGGATTGCAAATCTTCAAGATTCATTTGATCGCTGAGCATTTTTTCCATTTTTGCGGAAAGTCTCTTGGTGTTCATATTTTGATTTTTTAGATTATTTTGATTTTTTGCATCAAGAATAATTAAGTGAAAATAATATATGGAAATTATATAAAACAAAAAAAGTTCAGGGAAATCCTGAACTTGTATATTTTTAGATGGAAGTGTGGTTACCAGTTTCCGTTGGAACCTCCTTCTCTTCTGAAACCTCCTTTTCCACCGCCACCAAAGCTTCTTGGTTTTGGTTCTTTAGCCTGCGCTTCAGCGATATTTAGATTTCTCTGTTTGAATTCTGTTTGGTGAAGTGCTTCAATAGCTTGCCTTGCTTCATCATCATTTGGCATTTCTACGAAAGCAAATCCGCGACTTCTTCCAGATAATTTGTCTGTAATAATTTTAGCGGAATCTACAGTTCCGAATTTTTCGAAAAGTTCCTGCAATTCTTCTTCTGCAGTGTTGTAATTAAGGTTTGAAATAAAAATGTTCATAAAAAAAAATGTTTTGTTGATTAAATAAGTTCGAAATCAACAATTTTTGAACATTGATTGAAATCTGAATTACATAATTTGGCGCAAGATACGATTATAATTGAAATTTTAAAATTTTTATAGAAATTTCTTAAAATTTTCTTGCACTAACATGTAAATTACCTTGAAACAGCTTTTAATAATTAGAAATTAGGAATGATTGTAAAAAAAATAGCAAAACGAAAGAATCAAAAAAAGCGACTAAAAGCCGCTCTTGGTTGAAGATTATTGATTGAGATAAGCATAAAGGTCATCTTTAAGATGAACCCTTTTTTTCCGCAAATCTGTTAAATGTTCATCTGTAGTATGGTTTTGTTCGCCTTCTTCATAATGCTGTATTAGTGCATTTACTTCTTCATAATTTACATACAGTTTTCTGAATTTTTCATCATTGGCTTTTAATTCAACAATTTTAGCTTCAAACTCAGGAAATTCGTGATTTAAAGTATGGTTCTCCATGATTTTAAAATTTGTTTGTTTAACACATTAAAGTTACAACAATAATAAATTTCATCCTATATAAAATCAAAAAAAAATCGCGCTTTGCAACGCGATTTCAAAAACACAAATGATGAAAAAAAATTATTCTACAGTTTCCCGTAAGAACACTGCAAATATACACCAATTTTTTTAGTTAAACAACTGCTTATTTTTTTATTTTTAATGATAAACAAAAAGAGACTTTTCGAAGTCTCTTTTGTAGGCTCATGAGGAATCGAACCTCAACCTAAAGAACCGGAATCTTTAATTCTATCCATTAAACTATGAGCCCGAAAATGTATATTTTTTTTTAAAAACTGATTTTTACTCCACCCACTATTTGCGTTCCTAAAACTTTATAACCTTTGAAAGTTTGGTAATTGGTATTCAGTAAATTATTTCCGAGCGCAAAAATACTGAAATTTTTATGAACTTTGAATTCTGCAGAAAGGTTCAAATCTGCATAACCTCCTACTTTATCATTGGTGTTTTCAACAGAAGAATAAAAAGGAACTGCTGGAATATTGCTGATCTCAAAAGAATTGGTTGTTCTGTCGGAAACAAAAAATGCTTTCGCACCCAATAATAATTTTTTATCCAGCAAAGTATATTTACCGCCTAAACTGGCTTTTAACAAAGGTTTGTTGTAAATATTCTCATAATTTTCCAAATCAAATTTTTGAAAATTTATTTCGGCATCTAAAGCTAAGTTGGCTAAAGGAAAATACTGAAGACTTCCTTTAATTTCACTAACATTTCCGTTGTCATATGTGGCACTGAAAACATTTGCAAAATTGTACGCAGAACGATTCAAAGTTAATGTGTTATCAAACAAATCATTGGCTCTGAAAAACATAATATTATTGATTTTTCCATAACCTGCAGAAACATCATATTTTATATTTTGATCGATATCTCCTTTTAGCCCAAAATAAATTTGATATTTTTTTTCTGTCGCTCGAATTTCCTGATCCGAAACTACAAATGGATTTTCCTGAAGAAAATCTGCAAAAGAGTTTAGTTTTAAACCACCATCAACGCCGGCATAAAATTGAAATTGAGGCATGGCATAATACAAAATTTCAGCTTTTGGAAACCAAAACGTTTTGTTGGAAGTTCTTTCCGCAGAAATGTTGTTGATATTTTTTGAGTTCAGAAAAGAAAAATCGCTTCCCAACATTAGATAAGACTGATTTTTAAAAAAGGTAACTTTTGGAGAAACTTCAAAATTGAAAAAATTTGCAGAATTCTGATTTAAAATAGAAAAATCAGTTTGTTGAGTTTGTAAACCAATTCCTAAATCTCCATTTAGTGTTACATCTCCTAATTTTCTAAGTTCTACCGCATGTTTTGAAAGATTTAAAGCCGCTGAAACTGAACTTTCTTTGGCATCAAAATGATCCGACAAAAAGGAAGATTTTACACGAACATCATTCAAAAAATTGTTATCGTAAAAATCGTAATAACCATTTACTTTAAACTGATTGGTTTTCTGCTGCAAATCGACATCAGAAGCGGGTTCTAAAGCATAAATTCCGTAATAATTATAATCATCCAAATCAAACTGGGCATTAAGGTTGAATTTTCCTTTTTCACCGTAATGATTTAGAAAAGCGCCAATTTCTGCAGTGCTGCTTTCCGAACTCCAAGGATATTCTTTTTCAAGTACTTTGGTGGATAAAAAATGAGCATTTCCCCCTATTTCGACTTTATTTTCCAACATTTTTGAAAAATTGGCATCACCTAAAATTTTTCCAAAATTTCCCATTCCAAAACGCACAAAATTGTTTTGATATTGGGTATCGAATTTTGGCGAAAAATCCGAACCTTGAATGCTAGAAGTTTTAAAATCCGAAACCGCAGGAACATCCGTAACATCATAGTTTACGGGATTTGCAGATTTTTCTTCCGGTGGATAATTTTTGATGGTTTCTACAGAAGTTTTCTTCTTTTCAATTTTTTTAACTTCAGGTTCACGTTTGCGATCCAAAATAAGCTGCTCTTCTTTGATCTGCGAAAAAACAGTAGCTGATGAAACCATGAGTCCCAGAAAAAATATTTTTTGAATGTTCTTGTTCATATAGTTTAAGATTTGAGATTCTTGATTTGAAAATTGATTTTCACAACTTCAAATAGTCAATTTCAAATGAGTTTTTTACTTGATTTGTTTTTTAACTTCCTTAGCTTCAGCAATAATATCCGGAAAATCCTGATAATTAGCTAAAACCTGATCCACCGTATAGCTTGCCTGATAATGATCTTTCAATCCGATATAATTTTTCGCCATTACCACCAACGCTTTTGCTCCCCAATAATCTTCGGAAGCATAATTATTAGCTAATTTGAAAATTGTTTCGTTGGAAGATTTGTAGGATTTTGCTTTGTTTTGATAATAAGCTTTCGCAAATAAAGCTTCCGCTGCAACTTCGGTATTTGAAGATTTTTCTAAAGCCACATAAGCATTTTGTGCGTCTTTATCTTTTCCGCTATTCATTAAAGAACGGGCTTTAATTACTTTTGCGCTTTCTAAAACTGAAGCCTGATTTTTTGAATTGGAAAGAACGATGTTGGCAAATTTTTCTGCTTCACTAAAGTTTTTCTCATCAGCATAAATTTTCATCAATTCTACTGCTGCAAAGTTTTTAATTGTTGCATTGGAAGAATTGGATAAAGTCTCTAAATATTTTTTCGCTTCGGCAGTATTTCCTTGCGAAATATAAATTTGTGAAATTCTGGTTTGTGCATCTTCCTGATAATCATTCTGAACAGATGCAACATCTTGTAAAACCAAAAGTGCTTTTGTAGGATTTCCGGTTTGGAAATAACTTTCTCCTAATTCGTATTGCGCTTGGTATAAACCTTCTCCTGTAGGATTTTGGGTTAAATATTTTTCGTACAATGGAATTGCACTTTGATATTCTTTTCTCGTATAATGCTGTTTTGCTGTAGAAAGGTTCAGTTCATCAATTTCAGAAGCTTCAATTCGCACTCCTAAACTTCTTGCAAAATCCTCATAGCCGGAAACATCACCATTTTTTACAAAAATTGGTCTTGAAGCTTGAACAATTTTAGAAGCATAAACCGTATTTCTATACTGATTTCCTAGTGATTTTAATTCAGAAAGTGCTTTATCTGATTGATCTTGATCGAAATAATTTTGAGCTCTGTAAATAGATGCATTAGCAACTAAATCTTTGTCGGTTCCAGAGTTGATCACTTTTGAAAAATAATCATTGGAATTGGCAAAATCGTCTTGTGCTGCATAAGCTGTTGCAATTTCATAATTGGCGTCATCTACATATTCAGAATTTGGATAAGTAGAAATTAAATTCTTCAACGAGGAAATTTTCGCTGCATAATCTCCCTTAAATCCTAAAGCCATCGATTTTTGGAAAACGGTATAATAGCTTACATTTTCAGAATTTTCGTAAATGGAAATCGCTTCATTCAAATTATTTTCTGCGTAATAGGTATCTGCTAGACGAAGTTCTGCATCGTTTTTAAATTCCGTTTTTGGATTTTTAAGATATTCTTTAAAATATTGTTGTGCTTTATCAAAATTCTGAGATTTAAAATAAGCATAACCCAAATCGTAATACAACTGTTGTCTTTCCTCAAACGAAGCATCCAAAAGTCTTTCGTAACGAACAATAGCAGAAGGATAATTTCCTTTCTGATAATAGGTTTGTGCTAACCAATACAATGCTCTGTTATAAAATTCTTTATTAATATTGAATTCTAAACTTCTCAACAAATATCTTTCCGCTTCATCAAAATTTCCCTTGTTGAATTCTTCTGTTCCCAACAAAAATGAAACTTCCTGATCAATTTTATCCGTTTCAGGCGTTGAATTTTGTAATTTATCAATAGCAGCTAAAGTTTCTTTGTAATCTCCTGAATATAGATAAGACTTCACCAAAAGTTTTTTCATATCCGAAGTTTTAACATCTCCAGGATACTGATTGATGAAATTTTGAATTACGGTTGGTGCTGCTTCAAAAGGATTTCCGATATCATAACTCAATTTTGCATATTGTTCATGCGCTAATTTCTGTACATCCAAATCGTAGTTCATTTGATAGGCAGAACGAAACGCAGAAAGTGCTTCCTGCTTTTTCCCGGTTTGCAAATAAGCGTTTCCTAATTGATAATAGGCATTTTGCGAAAGTGCAGAACTGGAATTAATTAACTGATTGTAATAAGAAACGGCTTCATCATATTTTTGCAATTTTGCCGCGACAAATCCCATTTCATAAAGATCACTTTCACTAGGATTGGATTGTGTTTCCAAATAAGTCTTCAAATGAGGATAAGCTTCGGTGTAATTACCTTTCATGAAATAACTTTCCCCAATTATTTTGTGAACTTCTGCTTTGTAAGTTTCTGAAATATTGAAATCTAAAAGTTGATTTCCTTCTTCAATGGCTTTATCGTAATCTTTTTCATTAAAAAACAATTGAACGTAATAAGGACGAACTAACTGAGCATATTTTTCATCATTTTTTATGGAATCAAAATATTGAAAAGCCTTATCATTTTGTCGATCTGCATAATATAAATGTCCTAACATATAAGCAACATCTCCTTTTGAATTTTCATCACCATTTTGATAAGCTTCTTCCAATGCTTCAACTGCACCTTTTTGATCTCCGGTCATGAATTTCGCGTAACCCAACTTCATGATATAATCCGTATTTTCTTCACGAGAAAGTTGATACTGATTTACTTTTTTCAGTGTTTCAAGAGCTTTTTCAAAATCTTTTTGAACCAGATAATAATCCGCTAAAGGTAAATTGGCCTGAGCAAAATAGGCAGAATTTGGATATTCTTTCATAAAAGCGTCCAACCCTTTTTCGGCATGATTCTTCTGAAGAACCACCCCAATTACATTATCGAAAAACTGGGAAGCTTCCTTTCTGGATCTGGAAATAGATTCGTTATAGAAAAATTCCTGCGCATAATGATATTGCGAGGCATTGTAAATTCTGGTTTGGTACAAATTTTCAGCAAGTTCAAAACGATAATCTTCCTTATTGCTGTAGTATGCAGACTGCTGTGCTTCGGAAATTCCGTAAAATAAAACGGCAGAAGCCACGATTAGTTTTTTTGAATTCATAATTTCGGCTAAAAAAAATTAGTCACATTTAATCAACGAAAATAGGAAAATCTTATTGTCTGTACAAGTTTTAAGTTATTGTGGAAATGTGGAAAAACTTAAATTTTGTTAAAAATTTTCTTCAGAATTGGTGCAACTTTGAAATGATTTTAAAGAATTAAATTTCCAAACTTTCAAAAAATTAACGGTATTTTAACAGTTTTTCGGTTATTTCATTACTTTTGTTTTAATCAAGTATATTATGAATCAACTTTTCAGAAGAAAAAAATACAGTGAAAGCGATCATTCCACCCATCTTAACAGGGTCTTAGGAGTTTGGGATATTGTATTTTTCGGATTAGCAGCCATTATTGGCGCTGGTAGTTTCAGCAGTTTGGGAGAAGCTATTTTTCGTGGCGGTCCTGGTGTTATTTCGTTATACATCATTTGTGGAATTGCTTGCGGATTTACCGCAATGTCTTACGCTGAATTTGCCAGTAGAATTCCAACTGCAGGTTCTGCTTACACTTATGCGTATGCTAGTTTCGGGGAACTTATTGCATGGATTATTGGCTGGGCTTTAATTATGGAATATTCTTTTGGAAATATTTATGTTGCTTTTTCGTGGAGTGATTATTTTACCTCATTTTTAGAAAGATTGGGAATGCATATTCCGGATTATCTTTCTACCAGTTATCCCGAAGCAAAAAAAGCATTTGAAACCGGTTCCGAAAATAAAGATTTACTGAATGCGTGGAATTCCGCACCTATTGTTGCCGGATTAAAATTTATTTTGGACATCCCAGCTTTAATCATTAATATTTTAATTACCGGACTTGTTTATGTTGGAGTAAAGGAAAGTAAAAACTTCAATAATTTATTGGTGATTTTAAAAATTGCTGTAATATTTTTAATTATCAGTGTGGGTGTAATGTATGTAAATGCAGATAATTGGACCCCAATTGATGATTCCGGAATTAAAAATTTTATGCCTAATGGTTTTGGTGGCGTTATGGCTGCAGTTTCCGGTGTTTTCTTCGCCTATATCGGTTTTGATGCGTTGAGTGTTCTTTCTGAAGAAACTAAAAATCCACAAAAAAATCTTCCACGTGGAATGATCATTTCATTAGTTCTTTCTACGGTTATTTATATTTGTTTAACGCTGATTTTAACAGGAATTGTAGATTACCGAAAATTTGAAGGAATTGGTGATCCTTTAGCTTTTATTTTCGCCCCGGAAAACGGAAATATTCCCTGGATGGAATTTGTTGTAGCTGTTACCGCAATTATTGCCATTACTTCTGTTTTGCTGGTTTTCCAAATGGGACAACCGAGAATTTGGTATGCGATGAGTAGAGATGGACTTTTGCCGAAAAAATTTGCAGAAATTCACCCAAAATATAAAACTCCAGGATTTGCAACAATTATTACCGGAATTGCTGTTGGATTACCCATTTTATTTACCGATAAATCTTTCATTTTAGATTTTACGAGTATCGGAACTATTTTCGCGTTTGTTTTGGTTAATGGCGGAATTCTTTTAATGCCACATAAAGAAAAACTGAAAGGCAGATTTCATATGCCATACATTAATTCTAAATTTATTTTTCCGGTTTTATTTTTGGGCGGATTGATTTTCTTTTGGTTTTGGCAACCTGAATTTTTCCAAAATTTAATGAAATGGAATGATCCTGAAGAAGGAGAATTCCGACTTTCGGTTTGTGTTTATATCCTCATCAATTTGGTTTTAGTGTTCCTTTCTTTTACCAAAAATCTTTCTTTAATTCCACTTTTAGGGCTTTCATCCTGTCTTTATCTTTTGACTGGAATGACGCACAACAACTGGTTTTGGTTTGGATTATGGTTTGTGATCGGATTGCTGATTTATTTTTTCTACGGAATGAGAAACAGTAAACTGGAGAAAAAACTAAATGGAGATTTAGAGTAAATTTCACAAAACTCAGCTTAAAATTCTGTAAATATTTCATGAGCCAAAATTTTACATTTGGTTTATGGAAGCGAAAAAAATCAACTTTGCAGAATTTTATGAATTCTATCTAATAGAACACCAAAAAATGTGGATCCGCATTTTCCACGCAGTTGCTACAACAGTTATAATTTTTGTAATTGGTTATGTAGTTTATTCGGGAAAAGAACGGTTTTTGTGGTATATTCCGATTGTGGGTTTTGGTTTAGCTTGGTTTTCACATGCGGTTTTCGGGAAAAAAGTTCCCCAAACTTATAAATATCCTTTGTGGACCATTTTTTCAGATTTCAAAATGTTTTTTGAACTTTTAACCGGAAAATTAAAATTTAAAGAATAAAAAAGCGCCTCGTTAGAAGCGCTTTTAAATTTTTTAGTGAGAGTGTTTTCCAGGAGGATTGGGAAGTTTTCCCTTATCCAAATCTGCAAATTGCTGTGTAGCTGCCATAGAAACTACCAAATCATTCAACATATTGCTGGCTGCAGTTGGTGAATTCGGTAATAAAACCAAATTACTTCTGTTGTTTGAACCTACGGAATGTAAAGTATCGTAATGCTGAGTTACAACAATGAGAGCTGAAGCTTCAGCGGCGTTAATTTTCACATCATTCAACATGGCTACAGATTCTTTCAAACCTTTTGCGATTTCTCTTCTTTGGTCTGCAATACCTTGTCCTTGCAATTTTTTGGATTCCGCTTCTGCTTTTGCAACGGCTACAATTCGGATTCTTTGCGCTTCAGATTCGTATTCTGCTGCGGTTTTTTCTCTTTCTGCAGCATTAATTCTGTTCATAGCGTGTTTCACTTGTTCATCCGGATCAATATCAGTAACCAAAGCTTTTACAATATCATAACCGTAGCTGTTCATCGCTTCTTGCAATTCGCTTTTTACCGCAATAGCGATATCATCTTTTCTTACAAAAACGTCATCCAATTTCAGTTTTGGAACTTCTGCTCTTACCACATCAAAAACGAAAGAAGTAATTTGAGCTTCCGGAAATTCTAATTTATAGTATGCATCAGCAACTTGCTCTTTGATTACTTGATACTGTACCGAAACTTTCATTTTGATAAATACGTTATCCAAAGTTTTGGTATCAATCATAACATCTAACTGCTGAATTCTAAGATTCAATCTTTTAGAAATTTGATCGATAAAAGGAATTTTAAGCTGAAGTCCTGCATGACGAACCGAATGAAACTTCCCCAAACGTTCTACAATAGCTGCAGTAGCTTGTTTTACCGTGAAAAATGATGCAAAAAGAGTTACTAATGCAAGAAATGCAATAATCCAAAAAAATGTCATAATAGTTTATTTAATGTTAAAAGATAAGTTAAAAATACTTTGAAAAAGTTACAAAAATTTTCTGAATTTTTCAGAATTTACATCGTCATTCCAATATCAATTCCTTTAATTTTCCGATACAAATCGGTAGCGTAATTATCCGTCATTCCGGAAACAAAATCGATGATTCCCAAAACTTTTTGATAATCGTTTCCGTTTTCATATTGAAACTGTTTTGGGAGAAGTTTCAACGCCATTTTATCATACGATTTTCGCTCGTCTTTTGTTTTCAAAATGGATGGAATAAAATGATCCAAAAGCTCGTACATTACGTTGTATCCTGCATTTTCAATTTCTACAACCGCTCTATGTCCATATATTTTTGCGATGGAAAAATCTTCAATTTCCTGTAAAGTGTTGTTTTCAGATTTGTAAATATCTAAAAGTGCTTTTTCTAAATTCCCTTCAAGAATTTTTTCAAAATTTTGTTGATAAATTTCAACCGATTTATTGATTAAAGCGTTGATCACTTTTGCTCTGAGATATGAAATCCGCTCGTTTTTATTAGTAAGAAATTTTAACTTCTGCACTACTCTTTCTGTATTTTGATTTTCCGACCTTATAAGTTCAAAAAACAAATTTTCGCAATCCGAAGTGGAAACAATTCCCAAACGATGGGCATCTTCCATATCAATAATATTGTAGCAAATATCATCTGCAGCTTCCACTACCCAAACAAAAGGATGTCTTTTGAAAATATGTGGATTTTCATTTTCCTGAATTAAGTTTACCGATTTTGCAATTTCCAGAAAGGTATCTTTTTCATTCTGAAAAAATCCAAATTTCTTTCTATGAATAATTCCTTTTTTCTTAGCTATAGCTTCACAAGGATATTTTGCAATGGAAGCTAAGGTGGTAAAAGTTAATTGAGTTCCGCCTTCATCTTTTCCGTTTTGTTGATGCGTTAACACCCGAATTGCGTTGGCATTTCCTTCAAAATTAACCAAATCTGCCCATTCTTTTTCAGAAAATTTTGGTTTTAAATCTTTTTCATTTTGTTCGAAATAACTTGCAATAGCATCTTCTCCCGAATGTCCAAAAGCGGGATTTCCAACATCATGACACAAACATGCAGAAGCAATAACGTTGGATAAATTATGCTGATAAAAATTCTTGGAATCTTCTGATAAATCATTTTCAAATTTTTGTGAAATAAAATCCCCAATAACACTTCCCAAACTTCTTCCCACAGAAGAAACTTCCAAAGAATGGGTTAAACGATTGTGTACAAAAACACTTCCAGGAAGTGGAAAAACCTGTGTTTTATTTTGCAACCTTCTGAAAGCTGAGGAAAAAATAATCCTGTCAAAATCACGTTGAAAATCAGTTCTAGAAGCTAACGTATTTCCGTGATTTCCGGTTCTTTGGGAAGTATAAATTTGGTTGAGATCCATAATTCAAAAGTAGTTTTAAAATTATCTACTAACAAAAAATCCCGAAAATTTTCGGGATTTTTAGTAAAAATTTAATGATTCTTACATATATGATTCAATTGGTTCACAAGTACAAACCAAATTTCTGTCGCCATAGGCATCATCTACTCTGGAAACGGAAGCAAAAAATTTGTGATCGCGAACCCAATCTAAAGGATAAGCTGCTTTTTCTCTAGAATAAGGTTTGTCCCAAGAATCTGAAATTACCAATTGCTCTGTATGCGGTGCGTTTTTCAATACATTATTGGTTGAATCCGCTTCTCCATTAGCAATTTCATCAATTTCTTTTTTGATACTGATTAAAGCTTCCGCAAAACGGTCAATTTCTGCTTTACTTTCGGATTCCGTAGGTTCAATCATCAAAGTTCCTGCAACAGGGAAACTTACTGTTGGTGCGTGGAAACCGTAATCCATTAAACGTTTTGCTACATCAGCCACTTCAATTCCTAAAGATTTGAACTGACGGAAATCTACGATACATTCGTGAGCCACACGTCCATTATCATTAGCATATAAAATTGGAAAATGTTCTGCTAAAATTTCTTTCAAATAATTGGCGTTCAAAATAGCGTGTTCTGTTGACTTCATTAAACCTTCTTTTCCTAACATTTTGATGTAGGCATAAGAAATATTTAAAACCAAAGAAGATCCAAAAGGTGATGCAGAAATAGCCTCAATAGATTCCTTTCCTCCTATTTTAATATTTGGATTGGATGGTAAGAAAGGAACTAAATGTTTTGCTACGCAAATCGGTCCAACTCCAGGTCCACCTCCACCATGTGGAATCGCAAAAGTTTTATGAAGATTGAGGTGACAAACATCGGCTCCAATATTTCCCGGACTTGTAAATCCAACTTGGGCATTCATATTGGCTCCATCCATGTAAACCTGACCTCCATTGTCGTGAACAATTTTTGTAATTTCTTTAATGTTGGCATCAAAAAAACCATAAGTTGACGGATACGTAATCATCGCAGCAGAAAGATTTTCTTTGTGTTCTTCCGCTTTGGCTTTGAAATCTTCTAAATCGATTTCTCCGTTTTCTAAATTTTTGACCACTACTACCTTCATCCCTGCCAAAACCGCAGAAGCTGGATTTGTACCATGAGCTGATTGTGGAATTAATGCAATATTTCTGTGTTTATCTCCTCTGGATTTATGGTATTCACGAATCACCATCAAACCTGCATATTCTCCTTGCGCTCCAGAATTTGGCTGTAAAGATGTTCCTGCAAATCCGGTAATTTCTGCAAGATCTTTTTCTAATTCTTTAATTAATTCTTGATAACCACCTGCTTGTTCTGTAGGTACAAATGGATGAACACTTCCCCATTCCGGCCAAGAAAGAGGTAACATTTGTGTTGCTGCATTCAGTTTCATCGTACAAGAACCAAGCGAAATCATAGAATGCGTTAATGACAAATCTTTTCTTTCCAAACGTTTGATGTAGCGCATCAATTCCGTTTCTGTATGATATTTATTGAAAACTTCGTCTGTTAAAATTTCATCCTTTCTAAGCAATTCCTGAGGAATCGTGTAAGTTTCTTTAAAATTAAGTTTGAAAGACTGCTTATCTTTAAATTGAGCAAAGGCTGCAAATAATCTCTGTAATTTTTCCATTGTCGAAGTTTCATTAATGGAAATACTGATTACCCCTTCTGTAAAATAATTTAAATTTATTTTTTGATCACGCATCAATCGTAAGATTGCATTTTTTTGCTCTTCATGAACACGAATTTTCACGGTATCGAAAACCGGCTCTTCCACCACGTCATAACCTAAAAGCTTTAAACCTTCATGAAGCGCATTCATTTTGTAATGAATTTGATCTGCAATAAAGTTCAAACCTTTTGGACCGTGATAAACCGCATACATGGAAGCCATAACAGCCAATAAAACTTGTGCAGTACAAATATTGGAAGTTGCTTTTTCACGCTTAATATGCTGTTCTCTGGTTTGTAATGCCATTCTTAAAGCACGTTTTCCGTACATATCCTGTGAAACACCAATAATTCTTCCAGGAATTTCCCTTTTATAATCTTCTTTACACGCAAAAAAAGCAGCATGTGGACCTCCATATCCTAATGGAATTCCAAATCTTTGTGTAGTTCCAACCGCACAATCTGCACCCAAATCTGCAGGCGATTTTATCTTTACTAAAGCTAAAGGATCACAAGCTACCACAACTTGAAGATGGTGTTCTTTATAATATTGGATATTTTCAGAATAATCTACAACAATTCCATTTTTACCAGGATATTGAAGTAAAACGCCAAAATAAGTTTCATTGAACTGATGATTTTTATAATTTCCAACAATAATATCAATTCCCAAACCTTCTGCTTTTGTTTTTAAAACGGCAATGGTTTGTGGCAAAACCAAATCGGAAACAAAAAATTTCTGAGAACCTAATTTTTTCTGTTCTTTTGTTCTGCTCTCAAAAAACATGTGCATTGCTTCTGCCGCAGCGGTAGATTCATCCAACAATGAGGCATTGGCTAATGGAAAACCGGTTAAATCCGCAACAACCGTTTGATAATTTAACAAAGCTTCTAACCTACCTTGAGCAATTTCTGCCTGATACGGAGTATAAGCAGTGTACCAACTTGGATTTTCCAAAATATTTCGCTGTATCGGGGAAGGTAAAATGGAATTGTTATAACCAAAACCAATATAGGTATCAAAATTGATATTTTTGGCAGCTAATTCTACGGAATGACTTAACATTTCATATTCCGAAAGCGCCGGTGAAATATCCAGATCCTTTTCCAAACGAATGGAAGAAGGTATGGTTTGATTAATTAATTCGTCTATTGAAGACACACCGATTTTTTCCAGCATTTCCTTTTTATCAGCATCATTAAGGGAAATGTGGCGGTTTACAAACTGCGTTGTATTCATCATATTTATTAGATTATTTTTTCTGAATTTAGGTTCGTAAAAATACAAATTTCAGCACACTTGTACAATGATGATTTATTTTAAAATTCTACTATCTGTATTTGTTCTAAATAAAAATGTATATTTGCGAAATGAATCCACAAATTATTCCTTTTAAAATAGCTCCGCTTGCGCCGGCTTTCGGCTTTTCCGAAGAAATGCTTTGTACAAAAAAGAAATGTTGCAAAAAATTTAAAAAAGGAAAACGCTGCAAAAAATGTCCGGGAAGACTTAAAATGGCGTAGTGAAGTGAGGATTTTCTTCCTGCTTTAATATTTCTATTTCAGGAAAAATAATTTTTATTGCTAAAAGTAATAAAGCAATTAAAAGTACCACCCACAATATTATTTTCGTTTGTTTGGGTAGTACACTTCTCTTTCTAAAATCTTCTTTTTTCGGTGCATAACTGCTTTCAAAAAAATTAGATTCCGATTTTTCGGGGGCAAAAATTTCAGTAACCGTAATTCCTTTTACAATGGTTTTCCGAAGTAATGTATTGGTAGCATGCAAAACCACATGAAATTTTCCATTTTGAAATTCTGTGATTTTGAAAGATTTTTCTCCATAACTTTTCTCCAAACCAAAAGGTAAAATTTTTACCACATCTGCATTGCTGGTTTGCCAGTTCAAAATAATCTCTTCTCCTTTCATCGCTCTAATTTTATTTGAAGTAAAAGTTTTAATGAGCGGCGGTAAATTTGATTTAGAATTTTGATTATTTTTTTCTAAATTTTGATCGTAAAATTTTCTTGTTTCCCTGTTACTCAACGCTTCATAAGCTTCCTGAACTTCTTTAAAACGTTCAGAAAAAAAATCGTCGTCAATATTTTTATCGGGATGATATTTTAGAGAAAGTTTACGATAGGCTTTCTTGATTTCCTCATCAGAAGCATCATTTTTAACCCCAAGAAAATAATAGTAGTCTTTCAATTTTCAACTTATTCCCACAAAAATATTGATTTATTTTTATAATTTTAGTTCAGAAAATCAATGTTTATGCATTCTTCAGGAAAAGACGATATCAAAATTTCAAAAAAGAAAATTCATTATCCCATAAAACAGGAATTGATGGATTATCTTTTTAAATATGACCGATCCATAAAATCGCCTATCACTTACGAAGATTTAATGCGTTTTACCGATCATTTTCCGATTTTGGATAAAAATGAAAAAGAGACTTTATGGGAAGGTGTTATGTTTGCGCATTATGAGCAAGACGAAATTTACAAAGGTTTGGTAAAAATTTACCAGAGATTACGTTCTGACGGAAATGAAGAAGCTGCAGAACATTTGGTTGTGGACAGTGTGGATTACTGCACTTTTGGGAATTCGCATCCTTTCAGAATTAAAATCCGTAATGTTTACAATGATATTCACGATTATTTTTATGTAAAAAAAGCGGATGCTTCCAGAATTTATGGTTTGGAATTAGAATATTTGCTTTCACCAAACCGTGTTTATTTTTTGGTTCACGGAAATACCTTAATTGAAGAACATATTGCGGGAATTCCCGGAGATGTTTTTCTGGAACGTTATGTAAATGAAAACAGCAACAAAAAAAGAATCGCCAAAGAATTTGTGAAATTTAATGAACGTTGTTTTCTGCGACTTTTAGGTGACCAAAGATCTTATAATTTCGTGATTGAAATGACGCCGGATTTTGATGAAGTGAAGTACAGAATTCGCAGCATTGATTTTGACCAGCAAAGTTATGAGGGCAGAATAAACACTTATAAACCTCAGTTTTTTCGGGAAAATTTGGATTATGTAAAATTTGTTTCAGAAAATATTGAAGAATCTTCGATACGGCAATATCAGCATGAGGAGCGGTCTATCATGGCTAAAAGAATGATTGTAGGTTCAACCCGATTAAAAAAATTAATTTCTATCATGAAAAAAGATGAAATTGCTCCCAAAGAAAAAGTAATTCAGCTTCGTGAAGAAATTTACAATTTTTTAAACGACAACGAACTGAAAAACTGTGAAACCATGGGCGATATTGTGGAAGCGGTGCTTAATTTTACTTTGAGAAATTACGAAACTTCAGTTACTGGAAAATAAATTTCAAATTTTTAATAAAAATAAAAAAAACACCCGCAGAAATTCTGCGGATGTCCCCTTGATTAGTTGATTGGAAATGTCTTTTTAAGCTTCTGCTTTTTCCGTTTTGAAAGCATTTTTAGAGCAACATTTGGATGAAAATTTAGCTTTGAATTTATCTTTTAGTTCTGCATATTTTTCATCATCCAGTTCACGTATTTTGTCTGCAAAACCGAAAGGTGTTTTTTCTTTGATATCGTATTCTTCAAAAATACCTTTCATAAATTTTCTCCTTTCGCACATTTTCTTTGCTGCGAAAGCTACTCCTACTACTGCAAGTGCTCCTAAAGCACCTTTTAAATTTGAATTTTTCATTTTTTAAATTTTAAATTTTACTACTTTTCGTTGTTTTTATTAAAGACGGATAAACTTCAGAATTACTTTAATTTTTTTTAAATTTTATACAAGAAAATCACTCTTGTAACTCATTGAATTATAAAAAAAAAACGAGCAAAAAACCCGTTTAATTTTCATCTTTAAAGAAACCTGTTCCGCAACGTTTGCGCCATATTTCTTTAAATTTTTCTTTTTCTTCGTCCGTCATTCCCGACATTTTGCGTTCCATCATTTTTTCTTTAAAATTTCCAAATTTTCCTTTTCCAAAATGGAAACCACCGAAAAGAATTTTGCTCAAAATTAAAATCCCCATGGCTTGCCAAAATGAGATGGATTTCACGCCGATAATTTCCGGCAAAAGTAAATTCCAAAGCCACATCACGATAAGGGTTACGGCGAACAAAATAAGGAGCGGAATAAGGAAAAATAAAAATTTCGGTTTTTTATGTATGTTCATTTTTACTGATTTAATTCTTTATAAAGTTTTTGAAGCTTTTTCCGTAAATGTTTTACAGCGTATTGTTTTCTGCTGATGATGGTTTTCAAATTTTCGCCCTGTTCATCGGCAATTTGCTGAAGTGTTTTATCGTTGAGTTCATTTTCTGTAAAAACCAAACGTTGTTTTTCCGGAAGTTCTTCTAAAGCGGAAAAAAGTTGTTTCCAAACTTCGTCTTGAAAAAGTTTGAGTTCCGCATCTGCACTTTCATCCAACAGCAAAATATCTTTTATGGAAAAACTTCCGTCTTCATCTTCGTACACAAAATCTTCCAAATTTTCGGTGGTTTTCTTTCTGTACTTGTCAATGATTTTATTGTTAGACACTTTATACAGCCAACTTCCGACGTTTACAATTTCCGAAAGGTTGGTGATATTACTGAACTGATACCAAACTTCCTGCAAAATATCTTCTGCATCTTCCGTATTTTTTACTTTGGGACGGATGAAAGACATCAATCTTCCACGATAATCTTTTACCGCTTGCGAAATAATGTTTTGCTTTTCCGTTTCAGCCATTAATGAAATTGTTGCTGTCATATTGGATATGACGATTGCAAATTTAGATTACTTTAAATTTTTTAAAATTTTTGATTTTGAATATAATGATAGAAGTGCGATCTAAATTTCAACTCAAATAAATTCCGAAAAACCAAGTCCAGGCAATTAATAGGATTTGCATAGGAATACGTTCTTTATACAAATAATTCATTCCGGGACCTGAAAAATCTGCTTTAAATAAATTGATATTTTTATTGGAAGAATTGATGTTGGCGATAAATACGATGAGCAAAAAGATGATGAGTAAAATAGCGGTTAATTTTCGCAATTCGGGAATTAAAAGTCCGATTCCTGCTGCAATTTCCAAAATTCCGGTGAAATAAACGAGAAACATTTTTGCGGGAATAAAATCGGGAATCATCATTGCCATTCCTTTTTGAAATTTGAAATGCGCCAATCCTGTAAATATGATAAAAGCAGCCATTCCGAAATTTCCTGCGAAAAGGAAATTCCAATTTCCCTGAACAATTTTTGTTGTGATTAAGGATAAAATAAAAGCAACAAAAAGGATGGAAAGTAGTTTCATAATTTTGAATTTATTTTTGGAATAAAGCCTATTTTCAGGAAACGGAAAGCGGGCTAAAGCCCGCCCAAATTATTTTTTCTATTTTCTGCAAGTTTTTTCACCCGTTCAAAACCTTTTACAAATCCGTTTTTCATATTTTCAGCATATTCACTCATGGTTTGAAGTTCACCCTGCAATTTGGTGTAATCTTCCAGTTCTGTAAGAAAATATTTCTCTTGCGCACCGCTCCATTCTTCAATTTCTTTAGAATCGGTGATTTCCTCACCATTTTCAATATATCCCAAATGTTTGAAGACAACTTCATATGGTTCATTTAAACTTTGAATGGTAGAAATCATACCGTTTTGTCCAGTAGAATCGAGAAAAACGGTTCTACCGCCCACTTTCCAATCTGATTCGTAAGATCCGCCATTATTTTCTCCTTCTCCAAAAAATTTGGTCCATTCTGAATAGGTTGATTTGTCCCAAAGAATCTTCCAAATTTCTTCGGCTGTTGCATTAATTTCGATGGTATGTGAGATGGTTTCCATATTTTAAAATTTTAAGTTTTGAATTAATTTTCTTCTACCCAATTTTTGAATTTTCAGAGAAAATAACAAATTGATGAAAGAATTATAGTGTTTGTCATATTTAGTACATTCTTATGATGAAATAATCTAGGATAGAATAGATTAAGTTTTTTCTAGTGATTTTCCACATATTTATGGAAGTTATTCAAAATAGCGTACCAACCGTCTCTTTGCATTTCGCGATAATTTTGTTTTTCCGGATCGAAGGTTTGGATAATTTCCGTGGTGTTTTCGTCTATTTTATTGAATTTCACTTCCACATTTCTGCCGTCTTCCAAATGGTATTTTATCAATTCTTGCGGAATAATTTCATCGTAAATTCCAATAAAATCAAAACCAAAACTTCCGTCTTTAGCTTCCATTCTGGTTTGTAGTTTTCCGCCAATTTCTAAATTATTTTCGGCTTTTGTACAGTGCCAGGTTTCGTGGGCGAAGTTCCATTTTACAATATGTTTAGGATCGTTCATATACTTCCAAACTTTTTCTACAGGCGCTAAAATGGTGATATCTATTTTGATGGGCTCCATATTTTTTAAAGATTTCTAATTTTTAAAGTTACGATAAAATTAAAAAACTGCCTTGTATAAATTGCAAAGCAGTTTTTTATTTTGATCATTTATTTTTTTTTGATTATCCGTTTTTAGTAATAATAGGGTTACTCTGAAAACGAATGAAATCATTATATTTACCAATCTATATAAACGGCATTTCACTTTGGTTTTATTAAAAGTGACCACTGAAACACAGCGTACACAGAAATTCATTTCTAATGTATTATTTTAAAAAGAGGAAATTCAAAAATTAAAAAACTGCTTCACTATTTTACAAAGCAGTTGTCCTTTTTAATAAATGGAAATTTTAATTCATCGAGTGAATTCCGAACATATTTCCGTCCGGATCCCAGCAAAGTGCCATAAAACCATGATCACCAATGGACATTTTCGATTTGTGAATTTTTCCTCCAGCTGCTGTAACACGACTTTCTTCAACAGCACAATCTGTGGATGAGAAATAGACAATTGTTCCGCTTCCACCACTTGGAACGCCTTCCATTTGTATTAGCGCACCGCTTGCTCCAGGAATTTCTTCCATTATGTAAGGAAAAGTTGCCATTTTCATACTTCCGTCTGCATCTTCGGAAGGATCTTCCATATCGGTAAATTCCACCTGCAAAACTTCACTATAGAATTTTTTTGCTTTCTCTATGTCTTGAACGTAAATTTCGAACCAACCTACGACATTGTACCTTCTGTTTTCCATATTTTTTAAATTTAAATTTTAGAATTTATTGACTGTTTGCGTTAAAATTAATCATCCAATTGATCCCAAACTGATCCCGGAAACTTCCAAAATAATCACCCCAAAATTGGTCTTCCATGGGCATTTCTACTTCGCCACCTTCAGAAAGTTCTGCAAAAATTCGATCCGCTTCTTCCCGAGAATCCGGATGAATACTAATATAAGCGTTATCTCCATTTAGGAAAGGTCTTTGTGCAAAACCAGGCATCGTATCAGAACCCATTAAAACATCATTACCCAATTTGATTCCGACATGCATGACACGGTTTTTGTGTTCTTCTGCGAGTTTAAAACCTTCCATTGGCGGAATGTCTCCAAAACGCATCATTCCCGGTTCATTAAAGGTTGCTTTAAAAACTTTTTTGTAAAAATTAAAGGCTGCTTCGCAACTTCCGTCGAAGTTTAAATAAGGATTTAGTTTCATAATGTTAGTAAATAAGTTGTTTAGTTAAAATGGATTTCTTAATTCGTATTTTGTAATTTTTAATTTGAATTTACATTCCTTTTTCAAGCAATAGAAAATTCCATTTGTGACCATCTGGATCGGCAAAAGTGCAACCAAAAAATGATTCGTCACTTTGTGGAGATTTTAAAATTTTTCCGCCGGATTTTTCAATTATTTTGGCTAATTCTCGGATTTCATCTTCAGATTTTGAACCGATGGTGATGATCATTTCATTGGATTTTGTAGTGTCGCAAATGGGACTTTCAATGAATTTTTCTAAGATTTCCTGTTTGAAAAAATGGACAATCAATCCGTTTGTTCCTGCTAAAAAACTTACCAGCTCTTCATTTTTGTAATTTTCACCATTGGGTTGAAAACCAAGACTTCTAAAAAAATGATCCGTTTTATCTAAATTTTTCACCGGAAGATTGAGCCACACATTTTCCATTATTCCTGATCTTTTTTGTTTGATTGATCAAAAACCATATAGGAATTTAGCTGCACTATTTTTCCTTCTTTTATAGTGTAAACATCAGCAAAGTGCGAAATTTCCTTTTTACCCTTTCTTTCGGTAATGATGGTTCCATCTCCAATTACGGTATCATTTTCACCTAAAATATGATGAATTTTGATATCCAAAACTTTATCCGGTCCATCATTTTCAAAAAATTTTTTCAAATTTTCTTTTCCTTGAATTTCTTCCATTCCATAACCCGGCCAATTTACCCGAACATCGTCTGAAACAACTTCGTAGGCTTTATCATTATCTACAAAAAGATTTTCGATAAACTGTTTTGCGATCGCTTTATTGTTCATTATTTTCTTATTTTGAGATTATTGGTGAGGTAAATTTAATGTATTGAAAATGGAAAATTCTTGTCTTAAGACAAGAATTTCATTTTTTTGAACTTTTCGAAATTTCCCGCCGAATTCTACTGAGCGAACTGTCCGTAATTCCCAAATAGGAAGCAATTTGTTTCAGGGGTGCAAATTTTATGATGGCTGGTTTTTCTTTTATAAGTTTTAAATAACGGTGGGTTGCGGTTTCAGTAATCATTTCAAGCGATCGTTGTTTGTTGAAAAACAATTGAAACGTAAACCACAATCTTCCCCAATCTTTAAATCCATCAATTTCATTGAATAATTGTTGAAATTTTTCCTCGCTAATCTTCCACAAAATACAATCGGTCATCGTTTGCAAATTTTCTTTACTGGGAATTTTTTGAAAAAGTGAAGAAGGCACGATAACAATTTCGTTGTCGGTAAAAAACTCGGTCGTGATTTCGTTATTATCATAATCGTGTACATACGCACGAACCAAACCTTTTTCCAAAACATAATAACAATCGAGAATTTCATTTTCTTTAAGAAGAAAATTATTTTTTGGAACTTCAATTTTTTCGTGTTCAGCAAAAATTTTTTCCAAGTCTATATCCGAAAGTTGAGGATGCTGGTAGATGAATTTTAAGGATTGCATATAAAATTTAAAAAAAGCCTAACAAAGTTTAAATTTGTCAGGCTTTCCATATTTTTCGTTTATTATTTTATTTTAAAACATCCAGAGCTGCTTGATAATTGGGTTCTGTTGTTATTTCCGGAACCTGTTCTGTATATAAAATTTTGTTGTTTTCATCCGTTACCAAAACGGCTCTCGAAAGCAAACCTTTCATGGGTCCATCAACAATGGTTACGCCATAATCATCCCCAAAAGTTCCTCTAAAATCGGAAAAAGTTTCTACATGATCCAAACCTTCTGCGGCGCAAAATCTTCCCAGTGCAAATGGTAAATCTTTGGAAATATTAATTACTACTGCATTGTTTAAACTTCCTGCTTCTTCATTAAATTTCCTTGCAGAAGCGGCACAAATTCCCGTATCAATACTGGGGAAAATATTGAAGATTTTTCTTTTGCCATCATAATCAGAAAGTTGTTTTACTTCCAATTTATCATTTACCAATGCAAAATCTCTAAGGTTACTTCCCACTTCCGGAAGATCTGAAAGGGTATTAATTTTATTTCCTTTTAATGTAATTGTTGCCATAAATTAAAATATTTTAGATTTTCTCAAAAATAATGAAAATAATAAGCAAAAGCGCAGAAACAACCGCTTTTTAATAGTTTTTTAACTTTTACTAAAATTGATTGATGATTTTGCTAAAAAAACCTTCCGATTCTTTTTTCTCAAATTCGTCCAGATATTTTGAGGCGTATTTTTTTCCAGCTTCTATAATAAATTCCGCTTTTAAAAAATCCAAAGTACCCGCAATAGTTCTTGGAATATTGATCAATAAATGTGGCGGATGTTTTTCAATGGCGGATAAGGCACTTTGTTCTATCATAATACTCAATGTTCTATCCAAAAGCCAGCGGTAATTAATATTTTTATTTTGATTTATATTTTCTGAATTAGTTTTAATTTCAACAATGGGATTTTCCATCATTTCTTCCGCAGATTTTCCTACTTCTTCCTTTCCTACTGCAATCTCATGCGTCACAAAATGCGCATTGGCATTAACGGCAAAAATTTTTGTTCGCCATTTCTTTTTCACGTGATTTACCGGAAGGTTATTCAAAACGCCTCCATCCGTCAAAATCATTCCATCTCTTTGCACTGGCGTGAAAAGTGTCGGTATAGACGTACTTGCTCTTACCGCTTCATGTAAACTTCCTTCATTAAAAACCACTTCCTTTCTTCCCAAAATATCTGCTGCTACAGCCGAAAATTCAATAGGCAAATCTTCTATATTTTGATCAGGAATAAACTTAGATAGTGCACTCATAATTTTTTCCCCCTTAATTAAGCCTCTATTTTTAAAAGAAATATCCATTAAACGGAATAATGAAAAACGATTCAAATTCAAAATCCAGGCTTTAAATTCCTGCAATTTTCCGCAAGCATAAATTCCGCCAATCATGGCACCCATAGAAGTTCCACAGATGGATTTAATTACATAGCCTCTTTTTTCAAGTTCTTCAATTACGCCGATATGAGCAAGACCTCTTGCTCCACCACCTGAAAGAACCAAAGAAATATTTTTAGCATTCATATTGGATAAAATTAGGGAAATTTTCTTGAAACTTAGATGAAATGTATCGTCAAAAAGTAAATTAAAAACCAAAATTTAACTAAATTTGTATTCCAAAAATTTACATAAAAAAATCAAACTTATAATGTCACAAGCAAAAATCTATTACACCTTAACCGATGAAGCACCGATGTTGGCAACCCATTCATTTTTGCCGATTGTAAAGGCTTTTACAAAAACTGCAAATATTGAAATTTCGGTTCCGGATATTTCTTTGGCGGGAAGAATTTTAGCGAATTTCCCTGAAGTTCTTACCGAAGAGCAAAAAATACCTGATTATCTGTCAGAATTGGGAAAATTAGCGACCACTCCAGAAGCCAATATCATTAAACTTCCGAATATTTCTGCATCAGTTCCACAATTGGAAGAAGCGATTGAAGAATTGCAAAAGCAAGGTTACAACCTTCCCAATTATCCTGCTGAACCGAAAAATGAGGAAGAAAAAACCATCAATTCTAAGTATTCAAAAGTTTTGGGAAGTGCGGTAAATCCTGTGCTTAGAGAAGGAAATAGTGACAGAAGAGCACCGAAATCCGTAAAAGATTATGCAAAAGCCAATCCGCACCGAATGGGTGAATGGAAAAGTGACAGCCAAACTTCCGTTGCACACATGGAAAATGGTGATTTTTATGGAACTGAAAACTCAACAACAGTTGAAAACGAAGGAAAATTCAGAATTGTTTTCTTTGGAAATGATGGTTCGGAAAAGGTTTTAAAAGATTTCGGAAATTTAAAAGCAGGCGAAGTGATAGATTCATCAGTGATGAATTTGAATGCTTTAAAATCTTTCGTACAACAAGCCATTAACGAAGCCAAAGAGAAGAACGTTTTGCTTTCTGCACACTTGAAAGCAACCATGATGAAGGTTTCTGATCCCATTATTTTCGGAGCGATTGTGGAAACTTATTTCAAGGATGTTTTCACGAAATATGCTTCAGTTTTTGAAAGATTGGATATCAATCCAAATTTCGGTTTGGCGACTTTATTTGAAAAAATTTCTGGACAACCGGAAGAAACAGAAATTAAAGCCGATATCGCAAAAGCAATTGAAAACGGACCTAGAATTGCGATGGTAAATTCTGACCAAGGAATTACGAATTTCCACGTTTCTTCAGACGTTATTGTGGATGCTTCCATGGCGGCTTTGGTTCGTGGTGGCGGAAAAATGTGGAATAAAGATGGCGTTGAAGAAGATACGGTTTGTATTATTCCGGACAGAACTTACGCTGGATTTTATTCATCAATTATCGATGATATGAAAGAAAATGGAGCCATTGATCCAAAAACTTTTGGTTCGGTTCCCAATGTAGGTTTGATGGCGCAAAAAGCGGAAGAATACGGTTCTCATGATAAAACTTTCCAAATGAAAGCGGATGGAACGGTAAAAATTTTGGATGAAAACGGAAACACTTTGTTGGAACAAAAAGTAGAAAAAGATGATATTTTCAGAATGTGTCAAACCAAAGATGCTCCGATTCAAGATTGGGTGAAATTGGCGGTGAACAGAGCGAGATTGTCAGATACCACAGCGATTTTCTGGTTGGATAAATCGAGAGCGCACGACAGAGAAATCATCAAAAAAGTTGAAAAATATTTGCAAGACCACGATACATCAGGTTTAGATATCCGAATTATGGATGTGAAAGATGCAATGCTTGAAACCTTGAAAAGAGGTCGTGAAGGAAAAGATACAATTTCGGTTTCCGGAAATGTTTTGAGAGATTATTTAACCGATATGTTTCCGATTTTGGAACTCGGAACTTCTGCAAAAATGTTATCCATCGTTCCTTTAATGAATGGTGGTGGTTTGTTCGAAACCGGAGCTGGAGGAAGTGCACCGAAACATATCGAACAATTTATAGAAGAAGGGTATCTTCGTTGGGATTCTTTAGGAGAGTTTTTGGCCTTGCAAGCGAGTTTGGAACATTTGGCTCAAACGCAAGACAATAAAAAATCCCAAGTTTTAGCCGATGCTTTAGACGCTGCAAATGCAAAATTTTTAGCGACTGACAAATCTCCTGCAAGAAAAGTGGGCGGAATCGACAATAGAGGTTCGCACTTTTATTTAGCGATGTATTGGGCAGAAGCTTTAGCCCACCAAACTGATGATACAGAATTGGCTGAAAAATTCAAACCAATTGCTAATGCAATGCAGGAAAATGAAGCGAAAATAAATGAAGAATTGATTGGAGCGCAAGGAAAACCTCAAGAAATTGGAGGCTATTATCATACAGATTTCACAAAAACGGATGCTGCAATGCGTCCAAGTGAAACTTTGAATGAAATTGTGAATTCGATTTAAAATAGAGTCAAGAATCGAGATTTAAAAAACCCTTTCAAAATTTTGAAAGGGTTTTTTATTTATGCTTTGATTGATTTTGAAGTAAAAAATTTCAACAGGAATATCACTCCAAATAAGATAAATAATGTCGGAAAGACATCGTATCCAGTAATTTCATCATTCACGAAAAACCGTCCTTGATTAAATTCAAAACTACGATCAGAAAGTTTATTCGTTGCATTCCATTTAATCAAAAATGTGATGATATTAGCAGTAAAATAAGCGATCATTCCACCGAAAAGCGATTGCACAATGATTTTTTTGTAATTTTTAGTTTCCATATTTTATTTAATGTTTTTGATGATTGATTTTATTTTTTTGAAATGCCTTCCGTAGAAAAATTGATACCAGATGAACCAAAACAGAAAGAGTAATCCAAAGCCAATAATCATACTAATAATTAAAGTTCCGGCAAGGGATTCAAAGTTTTCAAATTCATTTTTCCGACCGTAAAGAAAAATGATAAAAAACTCGCTCATCATGATTGGAAGAAGTGCTATAAAGTAGGATTGATAAAGATCTCTATAATATTTCATTTGATATTCCATTTCCAAAATATGCTGAAAACTGCTGAGTGAATTGGTGTTAATTTCTTTATAAAATTTATAAATTTTAAAAGCATAAAAAATAACTACTAAAAACATGACACCAATTAATGTACTCGCAAATAAAACAATGGTTTTATCCTCCACCATTTTATACAGAATCCACAGTGTTAAAGGGAAAATGGGAAGCGTACTCCACAATTCAACCTTGATGTTTTTCTTTATTTTCTCCAAAGGATTTCGGATTTCATTTTGCTTTTCTAATGAAATTTCCGGTGCGAAAACTTCCTCTTCTTTCCAATTATTTTTAAGATTTTCTAAATCCATTTTTTTCAATTTTAAGTTAAAAGTTCTTTCAGTTTATTTTTTGCACGGTTTAATTTTATCCTTGCATTGCCTTCAGAAAGTCCCAAATGTTCTGCCATTTCTTTTCCAGAAAAATCTTGGAGATAGTAAAAAATTAAGGCTTTATCAATTTCGTTGAGTTGATGAATGGCACCATACATTTTTTGCAAATTTTTCTCTTTTTCTTCGTCGTATTCATCGTATTTGATGTTCAGATTTTGGGTTTCTTTATTTTCAATAAAACCTCTTTTCTTTTCCGATTTTAAAAAAGTGATGGCCGTATTCAGCGCAATTCGGTACAACCAAGTGGAAAATTCGCTTCTGCCTTCAAATTTTGGAAATGCTTTCCAAGCCTGGAATGTAATTTCCTGAAACAAATCTTTCTGGTCGTCGAAATTGTCCATATACATTTTGGAAATCTTGAAAACCACACCTTTGTGCTTTTCTATTTTTTCCAAAAAATCTTTTTCTAATAATGGCATTTTGTAATGACATTTTGTGAGCGTTTGATAAGTAAGTAATGAGATTAGATTTTTGTTACAAAAAAATAATATTTTCTATCAAAAAATCTTTTTAAAAGTAATTAAAATAGAATTTTGGGTACTGAAATTTCCCTTTAATTGGATTTTCACAAAAAAAGTATTAAAAAAATCCATTTAAATAAATAGCAAAATAAGATTATCAAATTTGTGATTTTTATAATCATAATTCAAAAATTCAATTTATTAAATCTTATTAAATCCATAAAATTCAATAAAATTCAATATAAAAATAATAACATTGCTATAGTGTTCATAAAAAGATGATTCTATTTGTTGCTTAATTACAAAATAGTTATACCTTTGTACCAAAGCACAAATTATGGATACTATAAAATTCTATTTATACTATCTTGATTCAATCTTTATCGGTTATCCCTTTATTATCAGAACCACAGTAATTCTGGTAATGTTGCTTGTGACTCTGTATGTTATAGCGATGTTGAAGATACTTATCACAGAAAGAACAAGAAATAAGAACCTAAAAAGGCAAGAAAAAATTTCTGAAACCTATAAAAGTAAGTTAATATCCGTTTTATTGACGGATAAGGACATGAGTTTTTATGAGGTTAAAGATATTCTGAATCCTAATGATAATGCTTTTAAAAATTGGGAAAAAAAGTATCTTACTTACCTTATTGTTGATATTAAAGACAACCCTGCTCTTAACGAAAACAACTACAAACACGTTTTAGAAATTTTCCCTGTTACCGATTTCTGGGAGAAAAAAATACAACAAGATGACGTTAGCGAAAATAAAAATGCACTGCGAATTCTTGATCAAATAAAAGAGGGAATTTCGGGAAGTTTCTTTACCAAAAAAATAAACTCCAACGATGCTACTTTAAGAAAACATATTAAAAGTGAATACTTGAAATATGCTTCCAATGACGCTTTCAAATTTTTAGAAAATAATTTCGATAAAGATTTTAATGCTTTAGACGCAGTAAGATTACATGATTCTTTGAAAGAAAGAGACGCTATTCGTCCATTACCTCTTCTTACAAAATGGTTAAAAAACTCAGATAACCAAGATTTCCAAACTTTCATTATTCGTGAGATTGGATACTTTAACCAAAGAGAAGCAGCTCCGTTTTTAATTCAAATGTTTAAAACTTCCAATAGTGATCTAGTAAAATCTGAAATTTCCAATACCCTTGGTGTTCTTAATTATGAAGAAGCTGTGGATGAGCTTGCTGAAGAATATCCTTATAACAATACTGTGGTTCAGGAAGCGATTATTGATATGATGGGTAAAATAAAATCAAAAGAATCTTTTGAATTTCTTAAGAAAATTTATCCAGAAACACAAAATGGTGAAACAATGATAAAAATTATTAAAAATATGTACAAAATAGACAAACGAAAAACAAATGCGTTTGTGAAAAAATTTACCACTTCTGATTTTGAGAAAGAGGCACTTGAATATATTCAAAATATATAAGTATATTTCACCTATCAAAATAATGTATGGATAGTATTCTCTATTTTTATCAATATACTATTTATTTCTATAGTCTTGCGATTACTGCCTTTTATCTTTTTCTGATGATATCTTCTTACTTTATGATTGAAAGAATAAAAGTAAGATACACCAAAATTGAAGCAGACTTATTATTAGATTTACCGGAAATTGCACCGCCAATTTCTATTGTAGCTCCTGCATACAACGAAGAAGTTATTATAATTGATAATGTAAACTCTTTATTGAGTATGAATTACCCCAATTTTGAGGTAATTATTGTAAATGATGGTAGCAAGGATAAAACTTTAGATCTTTTAATTGAAAATTTCGATTTGGAAGAAACCGCTTTTCCTTATATTGAAAAAGTACGTTGCCGTCCTGTACAGCGCGTATTTAAATCTGTAAATCCAAAATTTCAAAGACTCCTGGTGGTTGATAAGATCAACGGAGGAACAAAAGCAGATGCCATGAATGCAGGAGTAAACGTAGCTAATTACGATTATTTCATTAATACCGATGTAGACTGTATTTTGGATCAGGATACATTAACAAAAATTATTCTACCCGTATTAGATTCTAAGGTAGAGGTAATTGCTGTAGGTGCTACTATGAGAATGTCTAATGGTTGTGAAGTGGAACACGGTGTTATGAAAAGGGTAAGTCCTCCCAAAGCCATGATTCCAACTTTCCAGGAAACTGAATATTTACGGTCTTATTTGCTTGCTAAAATGGGTTGGTCCATGTTCAATCTTATTCCGAATGTATCAGGAGGTTTTGGACTTTTTGATAAAAATATCGTTATCGAAGCTGGTGGTTATGATCCGCTTTCTCACGCAGAAGATATGGACATGACTTTGCGTATGGTGGCTTTGATGCGTGAAAATAACAGAAAGTATAAAATTGTTCAAATTCCAGATACCCTTTGTTGGACGGAAGGTCCACCAACTTTTAGTGTGTTAAACAGACAGCGAACTCGTTGGGGAAGAGGACTTCTACAGATTTTTGTGGTACACAGAAAATATTTATTCAACAGAAAATATGGGAGAATGGGTTGGATTGTACTTCCATACGCTTTATTTTTTGAATTTTTAGCTCCTGTAATTGAAGTTATCGGGTTTTTATCATTAATATTTCTATTATTTACAAATCAAATTAATTTTAGAACTTTTTGGTTAATGCTACTGTATGTTTACTTGATTGGTATTACCATGTCATTGATGACCATTTCTTATGACTTAAGGGTTAAAAAACTATATCAAAATTATTCGGAATATCTAAAATTAGTCTTATTTTCGTCTCTGGAAGCTATAATATATCACCCATTAATTGTTTTCTTCAGTTTGAAAGGTTATTGGCAGTTCTTAACAAGAAGAAATTTCAGCTGGGGTGCGATGACAAGGCAAGGATTCTCCAAACAAACACCAACAACAAAAACAGTATAATTTTATTTTTTACATAATGAATATTCAAATGAATTTCAGTTTCAAAAATAGCTTTCTAATTATTACCAAATCGGTATTATTTCTAGCTTTTTTGCTTTTTACTTCCTTCTATATCACCATATCTGCACAAACCGTTGAAGATCCTGATGGAAGTGTTGAACTTGCCAACCAAGTAAAAAACTTGTACAAGGCAGGGAATTGGGAAGCAGGTAAAAAATTGGTAGATGAAGGAATGAAAAAATATCCAAAAGAATCCGATTTAAAAATGCTTTCCGGAAGATATTACCATCATCAAAAGCAATATGATAAAGCTAGGTATGAATTGAAAAAATCTTTGGAATGGAATGCTAAAAACGTTGATGCTAAACAAATTTTGGTAAACGTAGAACAAGAATCTAAAAGATATTCCAGTGCTATTTGTTATGTAAATGAACTACTTGAAGTTAATCCTTATTGGAAAGGACTTTGGAACAGAAAAATTGAATTGTACGAATTACAAGGAAATACTGTTGAAGCCAACAGATTGCGTAAAAGACTGAGCCATATTTATCCTAAAGATTCCAAAGTTCAGGAAGATTATTTGTACAACACCGAAATGCAGGCTAATGCATTAAGAAAAGAAGGCAAAATTGATGAAGCTATTTCTTTAACTTCAGATCTTTTGAAAAAACAGCCAGAAAATCCTTCTCATTACATCAGTTTGGTTAATGACCATTTAAAGACAGGTGATTATTATTCTGCCTTAGCTTTTGCTGAAAGAGGATTAATGCAGTTTCCTGGTAACATGAGTTTAATTAATAAAAAATCCGGAATTTTAGCCGATCAAAAAAGGTATGATGAACTTCTTCCTTTCCTTAATGAACAAATGAAGTATGGAAACAGAGGAGCTTTGCAACAACAATACAATTATTATTTATTGGAAGCAGCACGTACCGCAAAAGATAAAGATCCGGCTACACTCTACGGAAAAATTTTTGAAAGCAGTCCTGGAAATGATGAAGCTTTTAATTATGTTTTTAACGACGCTGTAGGAAATCAACAATATGAAGAAGCTATTGCTATCCTAAACCGTTATAGAAGAGCCAGAGGTGGTTCTAAAAATCTATCAATGAAAGAATTGATGGTTTACACCAGAATGGGAAATACAAGTCGCGCTGAAGGTCTTACAAAGCAACTTTTTGCACAATATCCTGGAGATTCAGATTTAAAAGCTGCTTATGTAAAAATTTTAAATGTAGAAGCCAAGGATCTAATGGCTCAACACATGTATAACGAAGTAATTCCTGTGTTGGAGCTTATAAAAAGATATGGTGACAATGAGTCTTATAAAGCTGCTCAAAATTCATTATTTACGGCTTATTTAGAATTAAAAGATTATAATAATGCCTTGAATGTTCTTAACGATATTCAACAAACAGAACCCAACAATCCTTTATTATATTTAAAGAAAGCTGATTTGTATTATAATCTGAAAAGATATGATATGGCTTTGGCATCTTATGAACAAGCATTTCCACAAGTAAGCGAAGAAGAAAAATTAAAATATTTGGGAAGTTACGGTGATATGTTAACCCAAATCGTAAAAGATTTAAATGACCAGTATCGTTATGATGAAGCCATGACTTATGTAGAAAGATGGTTAGAAAACGATCCAAACAATCAAACAGCGCTTCGATATGCGGTAAATCTTTCCAACCAAAGAAAGAAAATGGATGAAATGAAAACCTACGCTCAAAGAGGAGCAGATGCACATCCTGATGAAATTTTCTTTAAACTGAAATTGATGGAAGTTGATGGTTTAGATCCTGAAAAATATGCAAGTATTTACTCCGAATTACAAACAGAACTTACTGAGAATCCTTATCATCAAGATGCGATAAAATCTTTTGCTGTTGTTTCTGAAAAATATGGAAATCAATTGATTAAAAATTCTCAAAGCCAGGAAGCTTTAGATGTTTTAAATAATGCTTTAAAGTATATGCCCGATAATAAAGACCTAAAATATACTAAAGGTTTGGCATTTGAAAAATTAAAACAATATGATTCAGCTTATGTTTATCAGAAAAATTTTCAGCCTTCACTTTTGGAATTGAAAGAGTTCAGAGAGCATATGAATTATTTAAGATATAAAAGTTTTAGAAATGAAATCGGTTTATATCATTTGAGAAGTCGTTTTGCAGATATAGATGTACTTACCACAATTTCTACTTTAGAATATAGCCGTTACGGCATCAAAGATACTTACATTGGAAGAATAAATTATACCGGAAGAGAACCCGGAAAAGGATTTCAAATTCAAGGAGAATGGCAGAGAAACTGGGACGAAAAAACCAGAACGAAAATTGATTTAGCTTGGGCCAATCAATTTTTTCCAACGCTTGCTGCCAATGCCTCTGTTTTTAGAGATTTAGCCATTTTAAATGGCATTGAAGCAGAACTTGGTGTCGGATACCGAAAACTTTATCAAGGAGGAAACCTCATGAATGTGGTGGTAGGAGCTACAAAACTTATAGATCCTTGGCGATTAAATCTGCGTGTAAATAACTATATGTTGGACGGACAGTGGTTATATAATGTTTCTACCAATATAAGATATTACCTTACTTCTCCCAAAAATTATCTCGTTGCTATGGGAAGTGTTGGTTCCTCACCTGATGTTGATTTAATCAATTATCAGCTTCATAATGGCTTTTCAGTAACCAACTCTATGGTTGGTGCAGGTTTTAGCCACTTATTAACAAGCTCTGTATCCACAGGAATTTTGGGAACTTGGAATCATTACAAATCGGATGAAGATACTTTTAGAAGTCTTTATAATATTTACATGAACTTAAATGTTTCCTTTTAAAAATTTAAAAATAACATTTGTACTACTCGTTTTAGTGCTGGTAAGTTGTTCTTTGGGAAAAACTCCTGAACTGAAATCCAAAGGGTATGTAATTACGGCTGAAGAAGACGGTCCCAGTGAAAAATGGGCGGAATATCTTTACCGGCATTTACAGAAGAGATCGAAAGATCCTAAATCCATTATTTTAATAAAAGGAGCCCCAAAACCCGGACCTGAAGGTTTTAAAAATATTCATTTTGAAGTCGCTTTTGATTTGAAAAATGAATATTGTATTGAACATAACTCCAAAAGATTACATATTCGCTCAAGAAGCGAAAAAACAGCACTTTGGCTAATTTATGAACTGATCGAAAGTATTTCTGCAGAAGACAACCGATTTTCAACCCCCGATCTTCCTCCATCTATCGTGAAATTTGAAGACGGATGCAAAGATTTCGATTTTGAATATCGTGAACCTCATTTCGCACAAAATCTGGAAATTGATCAAAGCTCTGTTTTTGGAAATAATAATGTGGAAACTGACTGGGGTTTATGGGGACATCAACTTTTCAAGGTGGTTCAAGATTTTGCCAAACCTGATATGTTTGCCATGATCAATGGGCAGAGAAATCCTAAACAGCTTTGTTTTTCCTCGCAGGAACTGTATGAAGGAACTCGGGATTATATAATCGACAACTACGGAAAAGGTGAAAAGGAAGGTCATAAATTTATGATTATGCCTAATGACAACAACCTTATTTGCAGTTGCCATCTTTGTGCTGAAGTAGGAAATACCGATAAATCCGCAACTCCTGCAGTAGCAGATTTCATAAGAAAATTAGCGGAAACTTTTCCCAAACATCAGTTTTATACCACCGCTTATCGTACGACCCAAAATGCTCCGGAATATCAGTTTGCAGAAAATTCAGGAATATTTTTCAGCACCATCAATCTAAAAAAAGGAATTGCCTTAAACGAAGATCAAAAAGAAACTAAGAAATTTCTGGAAGATATCAAAAAATGGAGATTGACAAGTATGAACATGTATCTTTGGGATTACGGCGCCAATTTTGACGATTATCTCACTCCTATTCCATTACTCAATGGTTTACAAAAACAGTTGGTTTTCTTCAAAGATCATCATATTAAAGGAATTTTTCTTAATGGTAGCGGTTATGATTATATGTCTTTTGATGACCTAAAAACTTTTGTTGCATCTGCCTTGATGAAAGATACTACGGCAAATGTAGAAATGCTAATCAAAAAATTTTATAAAAAAAATTATCCTGTAAGTGGAAATCTGCTGGGAAATTATTTCATTAATTTGGAAAACAGCTTTACAGCCAAAAACAAACCATACAACATGTATGGAAGCATGAGAGAAGGTGTAAAAGTTTATTTAGATTCGCAGCAATTTGTGGAATTTTACCAACAACTGAAAAATATTATTCCCAAAACGCAAAACGCAGAAAGACAAAAACTGGAAAAACTATATACTGCTCTTTCCTATTCCAGATTACGCTTGGCTTATATTAATGGGGCTAATAAATATGGATATGCAGATAAAGTAGGCTCATCTTTAAAAGTAAAGCCTGAAATTGATATTTGGATTTCTTCTCTTAAAAACTATGTTAATTACAGCGATATGTCTTCTTATAAAGAAACAGACGGAAGTATTGCTGCATTTATAGAAGAGTGGAATAAAATACAAGTAGCACCCAATTATCAAAATTATTTGTTGGATGATGCCATAGCGGTTCTTTCAGAAAAAGATGAAGGTTTTGAAAAAACCGATTTGCTTAATGACGGAGTTCCGGGTTTTGCGACCGATTATCATTTAGGCTGGTATCTCAACAGCAGTAAAAATTTTAAAATTTCTTTTTCCAATGCCCAAGCTAAAAAGGGAAACAAAATGCGTTTAAGATTTTTAAATTTACCAAGTCATAACATTATTCCTCCGCAGAAAATTACGATTAGTGGAAATGGAAAATTAATAAAGTCGGTTTCTGTGAGCAATTCCGGTGAAAATGTATCTACCGTTACCATTGATGTTCCTTTTCAACAATATCAAAATATTGAAATTTCTTTTGAAAAGAAAGACCAAGCTAAAAGTATTATTGCTGTAGATGAAATTCAAGTTTTAAATTAAGTATTATGAAAAATATATTTTCTCTTTTTTTTGCTGTTTCTATGCTCTTTATTATTTCTTCTTGTAAAGATATTAAAAGCGAAAAAACAACACTTCAGGTAGAAGATAATAACCGGCATTATTACCCTATTTTGATGGGACAGAAGTTAGACATTGTTTTTGCCCTTAAAAATACCGGAAAACACCCTTTTATTTTGGATGATGTTATTTCTTCATGTGGTTGTATTTCTATGGAAAAATCTTCCATAGGAACTATTCCTGCAGGTAAAGAAGGAAGATTAATGCTCACTTATAATTCTGCAAAAAACATTGGAGAAGTACAACATTATATTACTTTGTACGGAAATTTTGCCACGACCAATAAAATGGAATTACTTTTCGATGTGCATGTTGTACCGCAATCTTTATATACAAAAGATTATGAAGAAATGTTTCAGGAAGAAAAAGACCTAAATGCCAATATTGAAGATTTAGTAGATGGTGACGAAAATAACAAAGGTTATTATATGGATGGTGATTTTTAAATAAATGACTTTTTTATAAAAAAAATCCGCTTTACTCAGCGGATTTTTTTTTTTATTTTAACCTGAGTTCGGGATAAGAAATGAAATAAAATTTGCAATAAAAAGTAATAATTCGTATATTTAAGTTTCTGAAATTCAAATATTTAACGAAT
>Ga0209369_1000153_pt1 | contig 147081 bp, 142 predicted proteins | sample EBPBio142010_DNA_FD_185865 | JGI IMG/M metagenome (GOLD analysis project Ga0209369, IMG submission 185865) | Wastewater treatment Type I Accumulibacter community from EBPR Bioreactor in Madison, WI, USA - Reactor 1_10/4/2010_ DNA (SPAdes)... | ecosystem: Engineered > Bioreactor > EBPR >...
GCAGCGCAGGCTCGCTGAGGGGCTCTCCAAGAAAGACGTACTGCGGTGTTTGAAACGGTTCATTGCACGTGAGGTGTACAACGATCTCAGGCATGACCTCATCGCGGCTTGACATCTATAGGACCGTCCCAGGGCGCTTCACGGGAAGTGCTTCGGCGAGCATGCGCAACGCTCGGTCTTTGAAATCTGGGTCGTATGGTTTGGGCATGATGTTCCTATCTTCCTGGTTGAAAGATCGGAACTAAACACAGGTCGAAGCAGTCACCGGGTTCGATATTCCCTGGACAATGAACATCACTCCCCCTTACACGGACAACGACTATGCGCGGGATACTGAAACCCTGCTGGAACGCACCGCAGCACCCGCGCCGCTTATGCCAGGGTCAGGAACAGTTTCTCGAGCTCTTCAGGTCCGTCCGAGCCATGCGGTTGCGGGTGACTCAGACACTCGGTGAGCGCATTGGCGATCAAAAGATATCCGGCTCGGTCCACCGCCTTCGAGACAGCCGCAAGTTGCTGCACCGTGTTTCGACAAGGGGCATCCTCTTCAACGGTAGCAATCACCGCCGCAAGCTGCCCCTGTGCGCGCCGTAGCCGGTTGACAATCTTGCGGTTTGCGGCAGCACGAGACTCTTCTGACTGGCCTCCATGAATTCGCTCAGCATTCATTCCAGAATTTCCTTTTCAACACTCACTTGACAAACCCGATACCCCCCAGGGTATATTGATCTTAGCCAAACGAATACCCCGGGGTGTATTTCACCGCTGATACGGGAAGACAAAGGGAGCCCACATGTGTAGAGCAGTCACCTGCAAGACCTGCGGAAAGACCACCTGGGCAGGATGTGGCCAACACATCAACATGGTGAAGAAATCCGTACCCGCATCGCAGTGGTGCGGCGGAAAGCACACACAAGCGCAGATCGACGCGGCGAAAGCCGAACGCGGCGGTTTCTTTTCGCGCCTCTTCGGTAAGTAAACACGAGCAAGGACGATTCACATTATGGCTACGAAACATCTCACCCTGAGCGATTTCCCAGAAGTCGTCAACAGCGACGGCATCGCGCTCGTCGATTTCTGGGCGGCATGGTGCGGCCCGTGCCGAGCATTCGCCCCAACCTTCGAGCGGGCCTCTGAGCAGCACACCGACATCGTGTTCGGCAAGGTTGACACAGAAGCGGAGCAGCAACTGGCTGCCGAGTTCAGGATCACCTCGATCCCGACGCTCATGGTCTTCCGTGATGGCATCATGGTCTACTCGCAGCCCGGAGCACTCCCCGCACCGCAGCTCGAGCAGCTCATTCAAGGCGCACGTGACCTCGACATGGATGACGTCCGCCGGCAGATCGCCGAACGAGAATCACAGCCTGCAGCCTAGCCCGCACCCCCTCCAACACAACCCTTAGAAAGGAACACCATCATGTGTGCACGTACCACTTGCTCGAACTGCGGCAAGCCAACCTGGGCTGGCTGCGGCAACCATATCGAGGAAGCTCTCTGGGGCGTTCCCGAGGCCGACCGCTGCCAGTGCCACTAATTCCCTGACCCACCCCCACCCACGAAGGAACTGATCATGCTGCTTGAGCGCATCTACGACGAAGACCTCGCACAGGCGAGCTACTTCATCGGTTGCCAGGCGAAGGGCGAGGCCATCGTCGTCGACCCCCGCCGCGACCTCGACGTCTACCTCGATCTCGCCGCAAAAAATGGCATGAAGATCGTCGCCGTCACCGAAACTCACATCCACGCCGATTACCTGTCAGGCACCCGCGAGCTCGCCGCACACACCGGCGCGCAAATGTACGTGTCGGACGAGGGCGGCCCCGACTGGACCTACTCCGCCGCGTTCGATAGCGCCGTGCGCATGAAGCACGGCCACCAGATCACCCTCGGCAACATCACGATCGAGGCGGTGCACACCCCCGGCCACACGCCCGAGCACCTGTCGTTCCTCATTACCGACGGCGCACAGTCACCCGAGCCAGGCTTCATGCTCACCGGTGACTTCGTATTCGTCGGCGACCTTGGCCGCCCCGACCTCCTTGATGAGGCCGCAGGGTTTGTCGATACGCGCTTCCAGGGCGCAAAAGACCTGTTTGCGAGCCTCCGCGACCGTTTCCTCACCCTCCCCGACTACGTGCAGGTGCTCCCTGCACACGGATCGGGTTCAGCGTGCGGCAAGGCGCTTGGCGCAATCGCTGTGACCACGGTCGGCTACGAGCGGAACTTCTCGTGGTGGGGCAAATACCTGAAGAACAACGACGAGCAGGGCTTCGTCGATGAACTCCTCAATGGGCAGCCCGACGCACACGCCTACTTCGCGCGCATGAAGCTGCAGAACAAGATCGGCCCCGCCGTCATTGGTGACGTGCAAGAACTTGTCGAGTACACCACCGCAGACCTCACGCAGGCGCTCACCGATGACCGGGTCATCTTCGTTGACACCCGAAACAACCAGCTGGTGCACGAGGGAACCGTAGATCGATCGCTGAACATTCCGGGCGTAGAGAAGGCCGCAAGCTACGGCGCGTGGGTCGTAGATCCCGACCTCGAGCAGCGCCCGCTGGTGCTCCTCGCGGAATCACGCGAGCATGCAGAGGAGTTCCGTGATCACCTGGTGCGTGTCGGTATCGACACCACACACGGGTTCATCACGACACTCGAGGGCCTCGATCTCGTCACCCCGAAACTGGTTCAGACAGAACAGCTCGATGGTTTCGACCGTGTGATGCTCCTCGACGTGCGTAACAAGACCGAGTACGCTGACGGCCACCTGCCCGGCGCGGTACAGCTCTCTGGGGGCCGCGTGATGTGGCACCTGGATCAGCTGCCCGCACCCGGCGCCGGCACGATCGTGACGTACTGCCAGAGCGGGGTGCGCAACAGTGTTGCCGCGAGCGCGCTGCGCCGCGCCGGGTACGACATCGCAGAACTCGACGGCAGCTACGCCGCCTGGGTATCACGGGTCGGCAACGTGCCCGTCATCGAAGCAGCTTAACCATCGCCACGCTGAGGAGCACCCAGTGGAACCCCAACTCATCATCATCGCGCTCGCCCTTGCGGCGCTGGTTGGGGTCTCCCTGGGGCTCCTCGGTGGAGGCGGATCGATCCTTACCGTCCCGATCCTCACGTACGTGCTGGGCATGCCGCCGCGCGAAGCGATCGCCGCGTCCCTCTTCATCGTGGGCGCGACCAGCGCCGTCAGCATGATTGGGCACGCCAAAGCGGGGAGGGTGCGCTGGAAGGCCGGGCTGCTCTTCGGCGTCGCGGGCATGGCCGGGGCGTTCGCGGGCGGCATTCTCGGTGGGTTGATCCCGGGCGCGATCCTGATGGTCTTGTTCGCGGTCATGATGATCGTCACGGCGACCGCGATGATCCGCGGTAGAAAAAACCAGGCCGCGAAAAGCTCGGCTGCCGAGCACACACCCGCACTCGCACGTATCCTGCTCGACGGGTTCCTCGTCGGGATCGCCACGGGGCTCGTGGGCGCTGGCGGCGGCTTCCTCATCGTTCCAGCGCTCAACCTTCTCGGCGGCCTACCCATGGCCATTGCGGTCGGAACGTCGCTGCTCGTGATCACCATGAAGTCGTTTGCGGGCCTCAGCGGCTACCTGTTCTCCGTGCAGCTGAACTGGCCGATCGTGCTCGCCTTCACCGCCACCGCGATCGCGGGCTCTTTCGCCGGCGTCGCGCTCGCCGGGCGTGTGCCCGAGCGCGCGCTCCGCAAGGGGTTCGGCATCTTCGTGCTCGTCGTGGGTGCGTTCGTGCTCGTGCAAGAACTCCCCCCGCTTTTCGCCTCCCTCACCGCCGCCTAACCCGGAAAGGCCACCGTGGCACCCGATACTTCCCTCTCCCCGGCCGCGAAGCCGTGCATCGGCGCGAGCGTGCCCGGCTACTCCGTGGCGGTGATCAACGAGCGGGCAGTCAGGGCCGCCGCGGGCATCCTCTTTCTCCTCGGAGGTGCCGCCTTCGCCACGGCATTCTTCACCGGGTCCATGCAACCCCTCCAGCCGTTCGGCATGTTCTTCATGCTCGACATGATGCTGCGGGTCCTCGCCGGTGACCGCTGGTCCCCCACCCTCGCCCTCGGCCGCCTCGTCGTCAAACACCAGAGGCCCGAGTGGGTGGGAGCCCCCCAGAAGGAATTCGCCTGGTGGCTCGGCTTCGCCCTGGCCGCGGTCTCCTGCGCCAGCATGGGGCTCTTCGCCGCCCCGCTCTGGGTCACGCTCGCACTCTGCAGCATCTGCCTCACGCTCCTCTTCCTCGAGACAGCGTTCGGCATCTGCGTCGGGTGCGCGCTGCAAGCACGCTTCGGCAAGCAGCCACCCATGTACTGCCCCGGCGGCACCTGCGACGTCGAAGCAGACGAGCAGGTTTCCGGCATCCCTGGCATAGCAAGTCGCAAGGCGTAGTCTTCCACCAGTCTCCATAGCCACTATCGCTTCTCGACCAACACCATCACCCGTAACGAAAGGACGCATCATGCGCCGCCTCATCACCGTTCCCCTCGCCGCCGCCGTTCTCCTGGGCCTGGCCGCCTGCTCCTCAGGGCCCAGCGCCGCCGGCACCATCGAGGTGGGCGCGAACACGGTCACTCTCGACGTGCGCACCGCTGAGGAATACGCGGGTGGCCACCTCGAGGGTTCCCAGATGCTCGACTTCAACGGGGGTGAAGTGGCTGCGGCTATTCCGAGCCTCGACCCCGAAGCCGAGTACCTCGTCTACTGCCGCTCCGGCAACCGCGCAGGTCAGGCGATCGCGCTCATGGAGCAGGCTGGCTTCACCAATGTCACTAACCTCGGCTCCCTTGAGCAGGCAGCCCAGGTCACCGGCATCGCCATCGTGAGGTAACACTCGAGCACGCGAGACGACCTCGGCCACGCACCAGCCTCCGACGACTCGTCTGAAGTGCCGCAGCGAAGCCAGATGCTTCTGAAGCCGATGCTTCCGCGTTGGCTAGTCGTGCTTGCGCGCGAGGAAGAAAATCCCCAACGAGAACTTGATGAACCGGCCGAAGTGAATGATCGGATTTGATCGGCGATTCAGCTCTCGTTCACTGGGCAGCGGAGCCGCCTGAATACGGGTATCGATGCTGGGCATGCCTTCTCCTCGGAGCCTTACGGGTGTTACTCGGGAATCATGTACCAGAGCGGAAGCGCCTTCGCCTTGCAGATGAAGGCCGTATGCAGCATTCGCTTCAACCAAAGCCCGGCCAAGCCAATCTCACCCTGCGTCTCGGCGATGTTGCGCCCCGCGGTCTCAGGGAAGCGCTGGTAGTCGGGCACTACCGGTGACACCGTCATCGTCGCGGCCGAGCTCCGGAAAATGTGAGCACCCGTCGATGCGATGCACGCAGCCGCGATCTCCGGCATTGCCGCTTCGTGCGGGCGAGCATCACCCCCATGTCTGATCATGTCTACGATCGTCAGCGCTGCAGCTTTGCCCATCATGCCCGACGGCATCCCGGTACGTGGCGGGGACGGTGCCACCACTACTCCCGCCGCAGTACGGGCAGGTCGCGTGATCTGGTGCGGTGGCGCGAACGCGATGCCGACCCCAAAAATGTTGGGGTCTGGCGGTCTGCGATAGTTTAGTGGCCAATCAGACGCCCGCCACTCTTCGTAGGGTTTAGCGCTGTATTCGGCATCGACCCACATGAAGCCGCTCGGGGCGAACAACTCGGAAGTGATCTCGCGCCCCTCCCGGTCGAATGCGGTCAATCCGACTCCCCCAAACGGTGGCAGCAGCATTGCAAAATCATTCTCGAGACTGCCCGGGCCACCCGCAACCGAATCGTAGTGAATGACCCGATCGGTGGTCTCTGTCGGCGCCACGTGAATAATCGCACGGACTCCCCGCTCATGGAAGAGCGATTCCATCCAGTTTGAACTCGTCACTCGACGACCCCGGTCTTCGAACTCCATTCCGCCGACACCGAAATCGCCAAGCTTGGGCTCATTGGTGAAGTACACGAGGTCGGCGAGGTCGCGCACACCGGCCTCGCGAATCTCATGATCCACATTGAACGCATATTCGAACCCCGCACCCTCGCAGGTGCACGTGCCCTGGCCGGTGCCCACGACGAGTGTCTAGCGCTGCCCCTTACGCAAGCGTTCAATCACCTGCTGCAACTTCTGAGATGCCTCGACCGCATGATCCGGTATGCACACGCTCAGCGTGTGTCCGGCGTCAGGGCCCAAGCCGGTGGTCATCTCAAATACGCAGTTGTGGGCCGGTCGCGTTAGTCAAGAAGTCATAGCGGATCCGCTCGGTCTCACCGTTGCGGGCCGGATCAGTGAAACGAGTATCGACCGCGCCACGGGAATTCTCAGCGTCACCGTCGGGCCAAATCGCCTCCGCTCGCGCCTGGTAGAACACGATGTGTTTCCTTCGATAGATCGGGGCCAGCGGGAACACCACCTTCTTTTTCGGCATTCTGCCGACCCCCACCCATAATGTTCGAGGGGATCCAGTTCCACTGCGAGATCTTCAGCAGACCCCCCAAATGACGGCAACGGATCAGACCACGACTCGCTCGGCCTGTTCCAAATGCGGCCACAAGCAGGTTGGGGTACCGTTGCTGAACTGATGGAGCCCAAGTTTCAGGCAGCCGCGTTGTTTGGCGGCCCCAGCAGGCCGAACTACCCGTCACCGCGCGGTTTACTTGATATACCCAGCTGGCAATCGATGGGCCTCGGTGAAGCGGCACAAGTTGTGGAGGTTTCGGCTTTTCCTGACCGGTACAACAACTATGCACCGGTCGCCGAGCAGATCCTCGCGACACTGACCACAGGAACCGTTTCGACAGCGGAGCTGGGCCAGGCTGCTGCGGCGGCTGAGCGCGACCGCCTCGACGACGAGCGAATGAAACTGTTGCAGGCCCACTATTCGGGTGCGGTTCCGATCGACCTGTTGAAGCAGGAGCAGGATCGCATCGCGGATCAGATCGGAGACATTCAGCACCGAATCGAAGCGCACCACGATGAGTATGCGTCAGCGAGAGCAAACCTCGATGACTCGCTCGGGCTGCTCGCCAACATCGTCAGCATCTATCAACGTGCTGATGACGCGAACCGGCGGCTGTGCAATCAGGCGTTCTTCCACCGGATCTTCATCCAGGAAGACGGGGATGTCCGCGTCGAGTACGAGCGCCCCTTCGGTTCGCTCTGCGATACCGAGGAGCAGATGAACGCTCTGAACTGGGCGACTGAAGCGAAGAAGAAGGGAGAGGCTCAAACCGGACTAAGAGTGGTTACTCTTGTCGAGGGTTTGAACCTCTCCCATTTGGGGTCCCTGCGTAGACAGTTCTCAAACCCCAAACCGAAGCTAGAGTCGTTGATTTCTCGCTGGAAACGAGGGGTATACCGGGTGTCTCAGCGGGCCGAAAGCACCCCGATTCAGGACGTGCGAGGGCCTTGGGTGAGGAGGGTTGGGAAACCTCAAACCTTTCTCACCAGCGCTGAAGTAGACCGCCTGGTCGACGACTACCTCGCCGGTCTCAGTGTCGGATACCTGGCTCAGAAGTATGGTGTGCACCGCGCAACCGTTTCGAAGCACCTCACCCGAAACAACGTCGTGCGACGTCAGCACGGCCTCACAATCGAGGAAGCTGCAGAGGCGGTGAAACTGCACGGCGGTGGCATCTCGATGCGCGCGATCGCCCGCACACTTGGCGTTGACCGGAAGCAGGTACGCGTTTCCCTCGTTACCACTGGTGCGTTGTGAACTTAAATCAGATCACGCAGTTGTGTCCCCTGATTGTTTGCGAGTTCGATGAGCTTTTCGCGAGCTTGCTTCTCGATCTGACGCACACGTTCTCGCGTCACACCCAGGTCTTCACCGATAGCGTCTAACGTCATAGGTTCCCGCGGCGCTTCTAACGTTAAGTAGAACGGGAGCCCATGTCGTTTTCGCAGGACTTCTTCTTCGCGGCTGGTTAGATTTCGCAGAACACCATCAACGCCAAGGCGTAGGTCTTCGACAAGTAGGGCATGGTCGACTTCTGCGGCATAATCGTCGATGAGTGTGTCACCGAATGAGACTTCCTGGATGTGCCCCGGCTCAAGGAGCCAAACTTTTCGGTCGATATTCAATGGTGTCTCGTCTAGTTTTAGGAGCGCATCAAGGTCCCGTTCAGTTATCTGCAGCTGAGTCGCTACCAGTGCGAGCGCAGTGTTCTCGTCGGCATGGCGCTCTGCATCCTTCTTGAGGCTTTGCGCTTTCTTCAGCTCTTCAACTTTGTGAACGGGGAGCCGGATTGTGCGAGAAGTATCTGCAGTTGCCCGCGTGATGGACTGCTGTATCCACCATATTCCGTAGGTGGAAAACTTGAGTCCCTTTCGGAAATCCCACTTCTGTATTGCCCGCTCCAACCCAAGGTTTCCTTCTTGGATGAGGTCCAATAGATCCAGTGTCCCCGCGCCAGCCGTGTATTTTTTTGCAATGCTGACCACCAGGCGAAGGTTGGCGCACAAGAACCTCGTATGTGCGTGTCGCCCCCGTTTGACTAGCCATTCCAGATCTCGGCGTTCTCGTCTTAGGCGATAATTTTGAGCATCGAGTTGTTCTTGCGCGAGCAAGCCCACTTCGATCTCTCTTCCAAGTAACACCTCCTCTTCGGCTGTGAGCAGCTTGAATTGGCTGATCTGTTTCAAATAGAGGTGCGTGGAATCCTTCCCGAGGGTAGCAACCCCTCGTAGTTGTTCCGGTATCTCACCGTCCCAAATTTCAATCTCTTCAACTTCATCCTCACCCGCAGAAGAGTCGCCCGGACCGCTGGCATCTCGAGAAACGCGCCTGTCTCGGTTCTTCGTACTCGGGCCTTCGTTGCTCTCAGCGTCCCCGCGGTTCCCAGGTTTGGCAACTGACTTGACCTGCAAGTCAACGAGTGGGTGAACGCGCAAAGCTGGTTGTCGTTTCTGATGTCTACCAGGCGTGGGTGCTGGCGGAAGTGCATCAGGGGCCGGGTTGTCCAGAAAAGCAAGCACCTCGGTAAGGTCACTTGGCAGGTCAAACCATCCGAGGTCGCGCGCGTATGGCAACACTTGATTGAGGTGTTCGTCCCCGGAGATCTCAGGGTCCTCGATTGTCTCTTTCGCGTAGAAGTATGCAAGCTTTCCGGCACGCCCATCTTTCTTGCGACGGATCACGCGGCCGAGCCGTTGCACGAGTTGACGTTTACTTCTATTTGCTGCGAGCACTATTCCTAGTTCGGCTTCTGGTACATCAACACCTTCATCAAGCACCCTCGGTGCCGCAAGCACGGGCATGCTCCCTTGCCGAAATGCGTGCATGTGTTGCTTTCTGTGCGCACTACTCATTTCGCTATACACCGCAGTGGCAGAAATACCACCACGAGATACTGCATTGGCGGCGTCTTCAGCGCCTTGCTGGGTGAGCGAAAAGATCAGTGAGCTGCGCGCGTTTGCGAGAGCAGGAGTCAGGAGCTCAAGATTTGTGAGCTTTGCATGTGTTTGTGACAGTAGCCGTTGTCGTGAAGATACCGCTCGCATGTATTTTCGGGCGAGCATGGTCCGTGCGCTTAGTGTTTCTTCGGCTGCCCACCCTGCAACGGTGGCTAGAAACTGTGCCGCAGACGTAGCCTCATTCGGCATATAGCCCTGCAGAGAGCGATGAGACTTGCTGATGCGTTCCGAAAGCTCTTGGTACTCGGAGTATTCTCGAGGTTCGAGACACACGCCGATGAGTGCGATATCAAACGGGGCGATCAGGTTGTCTTGTCGTGCGCGTTCGTACCAAAGGCGGAATACGACGCCACCGAAATATGGGTCGAGATGCTCAAGGTGTTTTTCATCTGGGCGTTCATACGTGGCTGAAAGCCCAAGCCGCCAAGGGTATGTCTTGTCGAGCACCTTTGAAAACTGTTCTCCAGCGAGACGGTGAACCTCGTCAGCAACCAGCAGGCGACTACCGTGCCCGGTCAACGGGTTCAATGCGCCTCGATGCATTGTTGCCACCGCGCTCTGCACGGTCGAAACGATCAGCTGATGATAAGTGAAGTCATCTCGGTGTTGATCTCCGAGCCGTCCGACTCGCACCCACGGCAGGAGAGTGCGTACTTCGTTAAACCACTGGTGCAGCAACTCAATTGTTGGCACGAGTAGCAATACCTGTCGACCCTCACGGATCGCGGCAGAAATCGCGGCCAACCCGAGCCGAGTCTTGCCTGCACCTGTGACAGCTTCAACTATTCCTTGATGGTCAGATCGTACCCACGCTTCAAATGCTTCTTCCTGCCAAGCGTAGAGACCAAGGCGCCCGTCTTCGAGCGGATGCAAAGGAAGAGCTGCACTCAGCTCGGGCTGCACCATCATCGGCATCGTGTCCATATAACTGATATTGCCATTACCCTCCGACATTCTTGGATTGAGTGCGTGGGATTCTGTTTTCGGTTGAGCTGCTATTTGGAATTTCGGGGGGGTTCCCAGCGCACAAGCTTTCGGCGTATGCTGAGGGCAGGCGGCCTCTACTTACTACGTCCTCGCCACAATCGGTGACACAACTCAACGGCCTTGGCTGAACGGTTTTTCTTCCTCCTGTCGCCCACGACTTGGAGAGGACTGTCACCATGTTTCGCCTGATCTGGATCAGCAGCATCTACGTTCGCAGCTTCATGCGACGCTTCATGCCCAGCAACATTGCGATCACCGCACTCCGTACCCGCAGAGGCCTCAAGTGGGCCACACCCGCGATGCTTCTGTCGGTGCCCTACTTGTTCGCAGCCAGCTATGTTGCCACTCTTATCGACGGTGGCGCATCGAAGTGGCTCTACGTCGCCTTCCTCGTGTGCATCTGGGACGCGTTGAAGTTCGTAGTGAACGGCATCGTCTGCATGGTACTCCTCACGCGGGTTCGTGTTCACGAGCGGCGACTCCAGAGATCTGCTGCCAAAGCACCGACCGTGCACGCGAACGAGCAACTCGTCGACGCCTGAATCCGAAGCCAGCGACCATCCTCGCGCGCTGAACTACGCCGTAGCGACGAGCAGCTCATCCCAGTTGGTGAGGCATCGCCGAGATAGCAACTCGCGTTTCATCTCCCAACGGGGTGGAGCCTTCATGCCGCCAAGTCCGACGCCAACCGCAGTAGTCGCGAACTTTCGATTGATCGCATCGAGGGCTTGCCCCACGCCGCGTCCCTCGAACTCTGGCCTGAAGAGGTCGAGCGGTTGCACGCCGTCAGCTCGTCGCAGGTCGGTGAGCACGACGCCTGCACGAGCGTACCTGATGCCCTCGGTTGGGAACAGTTTCGGTATCAGTGCTCGTGCAGCCTTGGTGAGTGTGATCGGGTCATCAGTTGGTGTGGGGAGCCCCACGGAAGCCCCGGCACTATGGGCAACGGTGCCGGTGTCTGCCCAGCCAGTCATTGCCCAGGCAGACAAATGCCCGGCGAGTGATCCCTGTGCACGTAGTCTCGCCGATACTCGCTGCGCGTACAGCGAGATCACCTGTTCCATCTCACGGTTGTCGGTGATCTTCTTCGAGAAGCTGCGCGAGAAGATGAGTTGGTCTTTGGCTGTCGGTGGGATCAGTTCGAGCGAAATGCATGGAGTGCCGCGGAGTTCGAGCACGATGCGTTCCATGTTCACGTTGAACTTCTTCCTTGCCCATTTCGGATCGAGTTGGCGTAGATCTTTCGCGCTGTGCACGTTCATAGCAGCGAGCTTTCTTCCGCTGCGCCCTGCAACTCCCCAAAGGTCGGTCACGGGGATGGATTCGAGGATCCTGCTCTTTTGTTCTTCGCCGTATCGCCCCAGGTGCAGCACTCCGTTCATCGCGGGTACCTTCTTGATGCCGATGGCGGCCACCTTCGCAAGGGACTTTGTGACCCCCATCGCAACGCGCACCGGCACCCCCGTGAGCTGACGAACTGCCTGCCTGATCTCGGTGCCGACCTGCTCCAGCTCGGCAGGGGTGCCTCGGAGCCCAACGAATGATTCGTCGATCGAGTACACCTCTTGCCAAGCGGAGTAGCGCGAGATAGTCTCTACTGGTAGCTCCGATTGTTGCCGAGTCGCGTATTCGGGGTTCTTGGCGAGTTGACAATGAGTCAGCCAACACTGTATAGTTCAGTACATGCTGACCATTGCTTCTCGCCTCGACGTCATGAACCGGCTCGGCCGGGCCATGGCGGACCCGACGCGCTCCCGGATCCTGATGACCCTGCTCGACGGCCCGAGTTATCCCGCCGTGCTGTCGCGCGGACTGGAGCTGACCCGCTCGAACGTCTCCAACCACCTGACCTGCCTGCGCGACTGCGGCATCGTCGTCGCCGAGCCGGAGGGTCGCCAGACCCGCTACGAGATCGCCGACCCGCACCTGGCGGCGGCGCTCACCGCACTGGTGGACGTGACGCTCGCTGTCGACGAGCACGCGCCCTGCGTGGACTCTTCGTGCACAGTGCCGGGTTGCTGCGGGACGGGGGCGGGCGAGTGAGCGCGGCGTGCGGCTGCGAGCACGACGAGCCTGAGACCACTTCGGGACAGGAAGCCGAGGAGGCGGCGCGTCCCTGGTGGCGGGACCGCGGGATCATGGTCCCGGTCTTCTCCGGCGTCGCGTTCCTGACCGGCCTGCTGCTGGAGTGGGCGGGGCTGGAGGTCCCGGCGCTGGTGCTGTTCTGGATCGGTCTGCTGCTGGGCGCGTCGACCTTCACCCCGGGCGCGATCCGGAAGCTGTTCAAGGGCAAGCTCGGCATCGGCCTGCTAATGACGATCAGCGCGGTCGGCGCGGTGATCCTCGGGTATGTCGAGGAGGCCGCCGCCCTGGCGTTCCTGTACTCGATCGCTGAGGCGCTGGAGGACAAGGCCATGGACCGTGCCCGCGGCGGGCTGCGGGCGCTGCTCAAGCTCGTCCCGGAGACCGCGACCATCCGCCGCGACGGAGCATCGGTCGAGGTCCCGGCGAAGGACCTGGCTGTCGGTCAGCTGATGCTGGTGCGGCCGGGTGAGCGGATCGCGACCGACGGCATCGTCCGCACGGGACGCTCTAGCCTGGATACGTCCGCGATCACGGGGGAGTCGATTCCGGTCGAGGTCGAGCCCGGCAACGCCGTCTCCGCGGGCGCGATCAACACCGCTGGGGCGCTCGAGGTCGAGACGACCGCGGCGGGCACCGACAACTCGCTGACCACGATCGTCGACCTGGTGGAGAAGGCTCAGGCGGAGAAGGGCGACCGCGCTCGCCTCGCCGACCGCATCGCCCGCCCCCTCGTTCCCGGCGTGCTCATCCTCGCCGCCCTGGTGGCGGTGATCGGGTCGTTGTTCGGCGACCCGGAGCTGTGGATCACCCGCGCCCTCGTCGTGCTGGTCGCGGCGTCGCCGTGTGCGCTGGCGATCTCGGTCCCGTTGACGGTGGTGGCTGCGATCGGGTCGGCGAGCAAGTTCGGCGTGATCATCAAGTCCGGCGCGGCCTTCGAGCGCTTCGGCGTGATCCGCCACGTCGCCGTCGACAAGACCGGCACCCTGACCCGCAACGAGCCCGCCGTCACCGCAGTCCTCACCGCCGACGGCATCACCGAGGAACAGGCGCTGGCGTGGGCGGCCGCGCTGGAGCAGCACAGCACCCACCCCCTCGCCGCCGCGATCACCGCCGCTGCGCCGGGCACTCCCGCCGCCGAGGGCGTGACCGAGCAGGCCGGGCACGGCATCGAAGGCGAGCTCGATGGCGCGCGGATCACGGTCGGCAGTCCCCGCTGGCTCGACGCCGGGACCCTCGACGACCGGGTCGCGGGCCTGGAGGAGCAGGGCATGACGGTCGTCATCGTCCACCGCGACAGCACGCCGGTCGCCGCGATTGGCGTCCGCGACGAGCTGCGCCCCGAGGTCCCCGAGGTCGTCCGCACCCTCGCTGCACAGGGCGTCGGGGTCACCATGCTCACCGGCGACAACGCTCGCACCGCCCGCGCCCTCGCCGCCCAAGCCGGGATCGGCGACGTGCGTGCCGAGCTGCGCCCGGAGGACAAGGCCGCCGCGATCGCAGAACTCGGCGAGAAGGGGCCTGTGGCGATGATCGGCGACGGCATCAACGACGCTCCCGCCCTCGCCGCTGCCGACATCGGCATCGCGATGGGCGCGTCGGGTTCGGATGCGGCGATCGAGTCGGCCGACGTCGCGTTCACCGGCCACGACCTGAGACTGCTGCCGCGTGCGTTCGATCACGCCCGTCGGGGACGGCACATCATCAACCAGAACATCGTCCTGTCGCTGCTGATCATCACCGCACTGCTCCCGTTGGCACTGTTCGGTGTCCTGGGTCTCGCCGCGGTGGTGCTCGTGCACGAGATCGCAGAGGTCATCGTGATCCTCAACGGACTCCGCGCCGCCCGCACGCGTACCCCACGGCTGGAGAGCTGATGCTTGCGACCATCGGCTCAGCGATCGGCTTGTTTGCTGCGACCAACATCGATGACATCGTCGTGCTGACCGTGCTGTTCCTGGCCTCCAGCCGAGGGAAGCCGCGACCGTGGCAGATCGTCGCAGGCCAGTACCTCGGGTTCATCACCCTCGTCGTGATCAGCGTGATCGCCGCGCTCGGCCTGACCATCGTCCCCGACGAATGGGTGGGCTTCCTCGGCCTGATCCCGCTCGGCATCGGCATCTGGACCCTCGTGCGGGGCCTGCGACGCAACGGTGACGACGATGACGACGACGAGAAGATCACCGCGGTCGGGCTGTGGGGCGTCGCCGGGATCACGATCGCCAACGGGGCCGACAACATCTCCCTCTACACGCCGATCTTCCGCACCAGTTCGCCCGGCGACGTCGTCGTCATGATCGCGGTGTTCCTCGTCCTCGTCGCCGTCTGGTGCGCTGCTGGACGCCTGATCGGAACCCACAAGGCCGTCACCGAAACGCTTGAACGCGTCGAGCACTGGCTCGTACCCGTCGTGTTCATCGGCCTGGGCCTGTTCATCCTGATCGATTCCGGCGTCATCGTCCGCCTCGTCGAGGTCCTCGCATGACCCCGGACGCGGCTGCCGATGCTGAGCTGACGTCGGGAGAGCGGCAGCAGAGGGGGCGTTGGCGGCTCACGGCGGGGGCACTCGCGCTCGGCGGGCTCGTCCTCCTGATCGATCAGGGGACGAAGGCATGGGCGGAGGCCACGCTCACAGTAAGTGAGCGCCTCCCGCTGATCGGCGACCTGCTGGGCATGCAACTCGCTTACAACCCCGGCGCGGCGTTCTCCTTCGGTGAGGGTTCCACCTGGGTGTTCGCGCTGGTGGCCGTCGCGGCCACCGTCACCGCGATCGTGTTCGCGTTCCGTGTCCGACACCCCGGGTGGGCGATCGTGATCGGCGCGCTTGGCGGGGCCGCCGCCTCCCACGCCGGCGACAGGCTTTTCCGTGCTCCAGGGTTCGCCCAGGGGCACGTCGTGGACTTCCTCGCCTACGGGAACTGGTTCATCGGGAACGTCGCCGACGTCGTGATCGTCACCGCCGCGATCGCCGGAGCGCTTCTGATGATCCGCGGCAACGAGAACTGAGAGGACCATCATGGAGATCATCCTGCAGTATTTCAACGGCTGCCCCAACTGGGAGGTGCTCGACCAGCGGCTCGCTGAAGTAGTCAACGACCGATCCGATGTCAGGGTCATACGTCAGCTGGTCGAGACCCCCGAGGACGCCGTGCGCCTCGGGTTCCACGGCTCCCCAACCGTGCTCGTCGACGGCATCGACCCGTTCGCCGACGAGCGTACCCACGTCGGGCTCGCCTGCCGGATGTTCCGCACGCCAGCTGGGATCGCCGGGTCGCCGACCGTCGAGCAGTTGCGCGAAGCGATTTCCGGCCCGGGCGCTGACGTGTGATGCTCGTTCAGGCGTGGTCGGAACGGAGTGCCGGATAGTCGGACCAGTCACCGCCGGCGAGACGCGACCATGCGGCGGCGGACGAGGTCGTGATGCCGAGGAGATCCGAGACGATCCGGGGATGCATTTGCCGGGTGAGCTCGATGAGCGCTGTGGTGCGTGCGCTTCCCGCGAGCAGGCCTTCGGCGCGAAGACGACGGCTCAGCGGGCCCGGGGTGAGGTGATTGCCTGGGTTCCGGCCGGGGAACAGCCATCCTTCAGGATGGTGCTTCGCGGCGTCGGCGAGATCGCTGATGGCGTCGCCAAGGATCTCGGGGAGCCCGATCGGCTCGGCCCCGACGGTCAGCGTGACGGGCCGCGAGCTCGTATCGATCTGTGTCCGGGTGATCGTGACGATGCGGGTCAGCTGGATGCCGTAGAGCAGTACGAGGAGCCCGGCTGCCCGGGTCTTCGGGTCCATGCCGGCATCCGACAGGAACTTGCGAGCCATCTGCCATCGGTGGTCGGAGGCGTAGCTTCGCCCTTCGAGGCGATGGGCTCGGAACTCGACTCGGAGGGTGCTCATCCGGTGCCGTCGTAGCCAGCGAGTGAATGGTGCCAGCGCGTCACGCTGGCTCGGTGAATCAGTCAGATATGCGTCGAGCCGGCGCTGCGGATAGGTTGCCAGCGTCTCTTGCTGTGACCGAATCGAGGAAGAAGGAGACGTGCGGGTCGAGTACGAACGCCCCTTCGGGTCACTCTGCGACATCGAGGAGCAGATGAACGCCCTGAACTGGGCGGCCGAAGCGAAAAAGAAGGGAGAGGTTCAACCCGGACAAAGAGTGGTGACTCTTGTCGAGGGTTTGAACCTCTCCCATTTGGGGTGGACAACGGGACTTGAACCCGCGACCACCGGCACCACAAGCCGGTGCTCTACCAACTGAGCTATGCCCACCATGCTGCACCATCGAGCCGAGGCTCATTTGGCAACCTGACGATCATATCCCAAAGCTGCGGCGAGCGCACAATCGAGAAGCATTTGACGCACAACCGGGCGGGTAGCCTGGTGCATGTGCTCTTCTTCGTCGGTGTCATCGGCCTGAATCTGTATGCGATTGCGCTCGTGATCCTCAGGGCCGTCGTGTACCGCGTGACCCTCTATCGGCCCATGCTCTGGAACGTTTTTCTTTCGATGGTGCCCATCTTCGTGCTGCTGCTCGGGCTGCTCGCGGGGGCGATCGCGACGCAGGTGGCTGCCGCGGCCGGCACTGCGGTCTGGATTGCAACGATGCTCATCTGGTTGCTGATGCTGCCGAACGCGAGCTATCTGATCACCGAGCTGAATTTTTCGCACCGCGGTGACGACGATCCGGTGCCGCTCTGGTACGACATCGTTCTCGTCATCAGCCTCGCGATGTCTGGCGTCGTGAACACGGTCGTGAACGTGCTCGTGGTGCACGTGATGGCGGCGATCATGGTGTTCGGCGATTCGATGGCGGCGATTACGCGGCCCGCCTCGTGGATCGCGGTCGGCGTGGTGTTACTGCTGCTGGGCTTCGGCATGTATCTGGGCAGGTATCTTCGCCTGAACAGTTGGGACATCAAGCACCCGATCGGTTTTCTGCGCCGAATCGTCGAGCATTTCAGCGCGTGGGAGCGTGTGTGGGCGTGCGTCGGGTTCACCCTCACTTATGCGGCGTTTCTCGGTTTCATCTACCTGATTATTGGCGGTATGTATATCGACACGCTTTCGACGCTCGAGGCGAGCAAGGGATCTTTGTGAGGCTGCGTGCGCAGCCCGTCACTTGTTAGGGTGAGAGCATGTTGAGTGTGTCGCATGCCGACTTCGAGATTCTCGTTGGCGAGGGTCTCGATACGCTGCCCGACGACATGCTGCGCGAGCTCGACAACGTCATCTTTCTCGTCGAAGATCGCCCTGAAGATGGCAGCGATGTGCTCGGCGTCTACGAGGGTTTCTCGCTCGCGGGGCGCGAGAGCTACGGCTTCGGCGAAGAACCCGACCGCATCATTCTCTTTCGCGAGAATCTGCTCGCCCACTGCGCAGATATGCAAGAGCTGGTGTCAGAGATCAGAATCACGCTCGTGCACGAGATCGCACACTTCTACGGGATCACCGAAGAGCGCATTCACGAGCTGGGGTGGGGTTGATGGCCGCACGTACCGACGCGAGTAGCTCTTCGAGCAGCCAGTTGCTGGCCGAGCGACCATGGCAGACCGTGGTGTGGGATGATCCCGTGAACCTGATGTCGTACGTCACTTATGTGTTTCGCACCCACTTCGGTTTCGACCAGGCACACGCCGAAGAGCTCATGCTGCGGGTGCATCAGGCGGGCAGCGCGGTGGTCGCCGAGGGTTCGCGCGAGGCGATGGAGATGCATGTCGAGGCGATGCACGGCTATGGATTGTGGGCCACCGTTCGGCAGGCGGGCGCGCAATGAGACTGCTCCCCCTTCCTGAGGGCGGACTGCGCCTGCGGCTCGACCATGACGAGGCGCAGTTGCTCGACCGCCTGGTCACACAGCTCACCGCTCTGTTGCAGAGCCACAGTTCGACTGCGCTCGATCCTGACCCCTTGTTCGCAAGCCTCGAGGTCGGCGGCAGCGACGCGACCCCTGAGGATCCCGCGCTCGCAAGACTCTTTCCTGACGCCTTCGAAGACGAGGGCGACGCTTCTGCGTTTCGGCGATTGACCGAGCAGGGCCTCGTCAACAGAAAGCTCCAGGACGCGCTCGAGGTGACGGGCGCGCTCGGCCTCGGAGCTGAAACGCTCACGGACGAGACGGCGAGCGTCGAGATCGACGTCACCGAGAAGACGATGCCCGCCTGGGTTCGCACGCTGACCTCACTTCGGCTGGCGATCGCCGCGCGCATCGGCCTCGAACGCGAGAGCGATCACGCGAGGCTGCTTGCAGAAGACGAGACTCGCGGCACGGTGATGGTGTACGACTGGTTGGCCGCGATCCTCGACTCTGTGCTGCGCATGCATGAGACTTCGTAAGTCGGCAGCGCGGCTTTCCCCACGTGAGCTTCAGGGCGTTTCAAGCGAACGAGGATCAACCACATCTCTGCGCGGGGCGAGCAGCCGGGCAGAGGTCAAGCCGTCACGGCCGAACTTGCCCTTCACCTCGTCAACTGCTTGATCAAGGGCGCGCCACTCCTCGTTCTCGCTCCAGAGTGCGGCAGTGTCGCTTCCGGACGGCAGCAGCTGCTCCGCCCGCACTCCGATGAGCCTGACAGGACGCACCGGTCCACCGTCGTATGAAGCGCCGAGCGAGGCGAACAGCTCGCGCGCGGTCTGATAGATACGCTGCGTAGCGTTCGTCGCCTCGTTCAGGGTGCGCGAGCGGCTGACGGTCTGAAAGTCGTCGTAGCGCACTTTGATCGCGATGGTGCGAGCTTCGAGTTCGTGCTGCCGCAACCGCTCGCCGGTGCGTGTCGCCAGGCGCAATAGCTCTCGCTCGAGCACCTCTCGAGATCGCTCATCGATAGCGAAGGTCTCTTCGTGACCGATGCTCTTCTCGACCCGCTGCGTCTCTACCTCTCGAGCGTCGCGACCGTTCGCGAGGTCGTGCAGCTTCTGCGCGCTCGCGGCACCAACGATGCGACGCAGGCTCTCGAGCGGTTCGCGGGCGAGGTCACCGACCGTGTGGATCGCGCGACCGTGCAACTGCTTCGCTGTCGCGCCGCCGACGCCCCAGATCGCCTCGATCGGCAGCGGGTGCAGAAACGCGAGCGTGCGCTCGGGTGAGATCTCAAGCAGTCCGTCGGGTTTCGCGCGCTGCGACGCAAGCTTCGCGACGTGTTTCGTCGCGGCGAGCCCAACCGAGGCCGGCAGGCCGGTGCGCTGCCTGACTCGCTCTCGCAACTGGTGAGCGATCTCTACGGGTGAACCGAACAGCCGCACCGAACCCGCGACGTCAAGAAAGGCCTCGTCGATACTCAGCGGCTCGACCAGCGGCGTGAACTCGTGAAAAATCTCCATCACCTGCCTCGATGCAGCGCGGTACTTCTCGAAGTGCGGGTCGATCAGCACGAGCTGCGGGCAGAGCTGCTTCGCGCGCGCAACGGGCATCGCAGAGCGCACGCCGAAACGGCGCGCCTCGTAGCTCGCGCTCGACACCACCGAGCGCGCCGTGTCGTGGGCGACTGCGCTGGGCAGGCCCCGCAGTTCGGGACTGTCGAGCAGTTCAACCGAGACGAAGAACGAATCCATGTCGACGTGCAGCATCGAGGCAGTTGCGCGCTCACGATGGTTCATGCCCTCTATTGTCGGGCATATCGGGTGCGCAGTTCTCGCCGCGTGGGGCGGTTCCTGTGCACTCGAGCCGCGCGAAGTGCGCCGCGCTGAGCGCGGTCACAGGATCAGATGTGGCAGATGGCTAGAATGTTGGAAGCTATTTGGGGCGGCCCGCCCGCCCATCAGGTCGCGGCAGCGCGCGGCCCCGAACGAAACATCACAGGCCGAGCGAACGGATCCGCATGACGAGCACCCTTCCGATCCGCCTTCCCCTAGACGGGAACACGGCGAGCGGCTCGCGCAGCTCACAACTGCCGCAGTTTGAGGGATCAGCCCACGCAAAGGCGATCCTCTTCGGTGAACACGCGGTCGTGTACGGCGCACCGGCCATTGCCGTGCCGATTCACGAGCTTGCCGCCGAGGCCCGCGTCGACTCTGCCGCCGAGGGCGTGCGCATCGAGAGCGAGCTGTTCTCTGGCGATGCATCGGCGGCACCTGCCCACCTGCAGCCGGTCGTGACCGCGATCCACGCGGCACTGGCCTATTGCGGCAAGAGCGACGCGTCTGTGCGCGTGCAGATTCTGAGCGCGATCCCGCACTCTCGCGGCCTCGGCTCGAGCGCGGCAGTCGCCGCAGCGATTGCGCGCGGTATCACGAACTGGGCGGGAGTGCAGCTCACCACCGCCGGCCTCTACGACATCGTGCAGCAGGCCGAACGCGTGGCTCATGGCAACCCGAGCGGCCTCGATGCCCGGGCTGTGACCTCTGACGGCGCGATTCGCTTCGATTTCGGCGCCGTCTCGCCGGTGCGCATCGGGGCACCACTGAGCTTCGTGCTCGCAGACTCTGGCATTGCTGGCTCGACCGCCGAGGCGGTCGGCGCAGTGCGCCTGCGCCGAGAGCAGAACCCCGAGGGCATGGAGACCCTCCTTTCGCGGCTCGCGTCGATCGCTGAGGGAGCAATCGACGATCTCGCGCTCGGCGATCACGAGGCCATCGGCGCCCGCATGCGCGACGCGCACGAGGTGCTGCACGCAATTGGTGTCAGCTCCGATGCGCTCGATGCGCTCGTAGCCGCGGCGCACGACGCAGGTGCGATCGGCGCAAAACTTACCGGTGGCGGCCTCGGCGGCTGCATCATCGCGCTCGCCCACTCGGCAGAGCACGCTGAGCAACTCGGCTGCGCACTGCGCGAGGCCGGCGCGACGCGCACGTGGACTGCGACGGTGCCCGTCGCATGAGCGCACTCACCCAGCCCGACGCGGCGACCGCTCGCGCCTACCCGAACATCGCGCTCGTCAAATACTGGGGCAAGCGAGATGAGTCGCTGATCCTTCCCGTTGCGGGCAGCCTCTCGCTCACCCTCGACGCATTTGCGACCACCACGACGGTCGAGGTGGTCGACGGCCTGGCCACCGATGAGTTCTCGCTCAACGGCGCTGCACAGAACGGCGATTCCCTCGGCCGAGTGACGAAGTTTCTCGACCTCGTGCGCGCAATGGCGGGGTCGACGCAGCATGCCTCGGTCACGTCGATCAACGAGGCACCGACGGGCGCTGGCCTTGCGTCTTCTGCCTCTGGCTTCGCCGCGCTCGCAGTGGCCGCCTCAGCCTCGTACGGGCTCGACCTTGATCGTGCGGCGCTGAGCCGTCTCGCGAGGCGGGGATCAGGTTCGGCAGCCCGTTCGCTCATCGATGGCATCAGCGTGTGGCACGCGGGCACGAGCGACGAGACCTCGTTCGCCGAGCCGGTCGAGGCCCCCGAGATGAGCATGATCATCGTCACGGTCGATTCGCGTCAGAAGGCCGTGTCGAGCCGCACCGCAATGCGTCGCACTGCACTCACCTCGCCGTTCTACCCCGCGTGGGCACCGTCGACCGAACAGAGCCTCGCGGCGATGCTCGAGGCCTGCCGAGACCGCGATTTCTCGCGCATCGGCCGCATTACTGAGACGCACGCACTGCGCATGCACGCGCTCATTCAGTCGGCAGACCCGCCCATCCGCTACCTCTCCCCCGTCAGCATCGCGATTTTCGACGCGGTCGCCACGCTGCGCGACGCCGGTGTCGAGGCGTATGCGACCGCCGATGCGGGCCCGAACGTCGCGGTGATCTCGCGCCCCGAAGACGCTGCGGCCGTTGCCGAAGCGCTTGCACAATACGGTGCGGTGCGCGTCGTGGGCGCCGGATCCGGTGCGACCCTGATCGACCCTACGGGCACCGAGGCCAGCCCCGCGGAGGGCACGGCTTGATTGAGACTCGCGCACCCGGCAAGCTCTTCATCGCCGGCGAGTACGCGGTCGTAGAAGCAGGCGAGCCCGCCGTCTTGGTGGCCGTCGATCGTTTTCTGTATGTGCGGCTGCACGAACGGGTGTCGCCCGACGATGCCGCCGGCGCGGCGAGCAGCACCCACGTCAGTGCGGCTCTCGCCACGATCGACGAGCTGCGCCGCGAGCGCGGCTTGCCCGAGCGCTTCTTCGAGATCGAAACCAAGAGCGAGCTCGATGAGGCAGACGGGCGAAAGTTCGGGCTCGGCTCGTCAGCGGCGGTCACCGTCGCCACGATCGACGCCCTCAACCGGCTGTACGAGCTCGGCTTGACCGCGCATGAGCGGTTTCGATTGGCGCTGCTCGCAACCATCGAGGTCTCACCGAAGGCCTCTGGCGGCGACCTCGCGGCGAGCACCTTCGGGGGCTGGTTGCGTTACAGCTCACCCGATCGCGACGCGCTCCGGGCGCATCGCCTGGCACACGGGGTGACGTCGGCACTGCAGAGCGACGCCTGGCAGGCCTGCAGCATCAAGCGGCTGCCCACGCCGCAGAATCTCAGTTTGCTCGTCGGCTGGACGGGTTCGCCCGCCTCGACCGAGAGCCTCGTCGGCAAAGCCGGCGAGGGCGATGCGAGCTCGGCACAGGCCTTTCTCACCAGAAGCCGCGGTTTCGTTGACGCGTTCTGTCTTGCGCTTACCTCGGCTCCCGCGCCGGGCAGCGACGAGGCCGCTTTTGCTGCCGTTCGTCACGCCCGCACACTGCTACAGCGCCTCGGCGAGGATCGCGGCATCGTCATCGAGACGGCCGCCCTCAGCGAGCTGTGCACGATAGCCGAGCGATACGGAGCCGCAGCGAAGTCCTCGGGCGCGGGTGGCGGTGATTGCGGCATCGCATTGGCTGGCCTGGACAGCGATATTGCGAGTATTCTGCGAGAGTGGGAGCAGCACGGCATCATGCCGCTCGACCTGCAAGTATTTGCCCCCTCGCGCCAGGCAGAAGGAGACGCAGATGAGCGTTGAACCACCCGCCGTACGCGCGGCACGAAAAGACGACCACGTCGAGCTGGCAAGCGCCCAGCGCAAGCATGCTGCCGACACCCGCGAGTTCGATGACGTCGAATTCTTGCATCACGCCCTCGGCGGTATCGACGCGAACGACGTAAGTCTCGCCGTGACGGTCAACGAGTGGCGCTGGCCCACGCCGTTCTACGTCAACGGTATGACGGGCGGCACCGAGCAGACCGGCATCATCAACCGAGAGCTCGCAATCGCCGCTCGCGAGACCGGCCTGCCCATCGCCTGCGGCTCGGTGTCAATCGCACTCGACGCGCCGGAAGACGCCGCAATCAGGCGTGGGTTCACGGTCATTCGCGACGAGAACCCCGACGGATTCGTGATGGCAAACATCGGCGTCGGGCGACCGGCGAGCGACGCGGTGCGCGCCGTCGACCTGCTGCAGGCTGACGCATTGCAGGTACACCTGAACGCGGTGCAAGAGACGGTGATGCCAGAGGGCAGCCGCGACTTTTCGAGCTGGCAACGCTCGCTCGAGACGCTCATCGCCGCCTCACCGGTGCCCGTCATCGTGAAAGAGGTCGGCTTCGGTCTCAGCCGACGCACCCTTGAACGCCTCACCGAACTGGGCGCACGCGTGGCAGATGTGAGCGGCAAGGGCGGCACCGATTTTCTTCGCATCGAGAACGCGCGCCGCACGAGCGAGCAGGGCGACTACTCGATGCTCTCCGGCTTCGGGCAGTCGGCCATGGCCTGCCTGCTCGACGCCCCCCCGAGCGGCCCCGAGCTGCTCGCGTCAGGCGGAGTGCGTCACCCCTACGACGTCGTGAAGGCCCTCGCCGCGGGCGCGAAGGCGGTCGGCGTCGCGGGCACCTTTCTCGAAACCGTGCGGGCGGGCGGCGCGGAGGCCCTCGTGCCACTCATCAGGCAGTGGCTCGACCAGACCACGGCGATCCTCGCCATGCTCGGCGCTACGACCCCCGCGCACCTCACCCATACCGACATGCTCGTACGGGGAGGCCTGGCGGAGTACTGTCTACTGCGGGGCATCGACACGCCGTCGCTGGCCAGGCGATCCAACGCTACACAGATAGACGCGGCTCGTCACGACGCCGCCCATCCCGCAGACCACATCGAACTCAGGAGCCAGTAGCTGTGAACGCCGCCGCAGAAACCTTCGCCACCGAGGTACCTACCCGCTGGGTCGGCCCGCTTCGAGTGAGCGGTGACGCCGTCGCACCAAACGCTCCTCACGCCGAGATCTCGGTGCCTCTTGCAACCTACGAGACCCCGCTCTGGCCCTCGGTGGGCCGCGGCGCCTCGATCTCGCGCGAGATCGAGGGCGGCATTCGCACCGTGATCGTTGACGAGCGCATGAGCCGATCAGTGCTCTTCGTCACCCCCAGCGCGGTCGTGGCAGAGCACGGGGCGAGCGTCGTGCAGCAGCGCTTCGATGAACTCGCCGAGGTGGTCGCTGCGGGCAGCCGCCACGCCCGTCTCATCGAGGCGCACCCCGAGATCGTCGGCAACCTGCTCTTCGTGCGCTTCGCCTACAAGACCGGAGACGCCTCTGGCCACAACATGGTGACGAACGCGTCAGACGCGCTCATGCAGCGAATTCTGTCGTGGAACATCGGCCTCGAGTACGGCTCGATCTCTGGCAACTTCTGCTCCGACAAGAAGGCGACGGCGGTCAACGGCATTCTCGGTCGCGGCCGCAACGTGGTCGCCGAGATCCTGATTCCACATGAGGTCGTTGAGCGTCGGCTTCGGTCGACGGCACGCCAGATCACCGACTTGGTGGTGCGCAAGAATCTGGTCGGCAGCACCATCGCCGGCGCTCTGCGCTCGGCCAACGCGCACTATGCGAACATGCTGCTCGCCTTCTATCTTTCGACCGGGCAAGACGCCGCGAACATCGTCGAGGGCTCCCAGGGCATCACCTACGCCGAGGAGCGAGAGGAAGGTCTCTACTTCTCTTGCACACTTCCTCACCTCATCGTTGGTACTGTTGGTAATGGGAAACACCTCGCGCACGTCAACGACGCGCTCGAGAAGCTGGGATGTCGCGAGGATCGCGAGCCCGGTGAAAATTCCCGTCGCCTGGCCGCACTGATGGCCGCCACGGTGTTGTGTGGGGAGCTCTCGCTGCTCGCTGCGCAAACGAACCCCGGCGAACTGATGGCCACACACATACTTATGGAGCGAAAGGAGAAGCCGAGCGCATGAGTGCTTCGACTGCTGCCACCCCGATCGGAATCCACGATCTGGAGATCACGACGACCCATCACGTGGTCGACCTCACCGATCTCGCGCACTCGAACGGCACCGAGCCGGCGAAGTACCGCCTCGGCCTCGGCCAGGACCAGTTCAGCTTCCCAGCCCCAGACGAAGACATCGTGACGATGGGCGCCGCCGCGGCGCTGCCCCTGATCGAACGAAACGGCTCCGAAGGCATTCGCACGGTCATGTTCGCGACCGAGTCGGGCGTCGACCAGTCGAAGGCCGCCGGCGTGCCCGTGCAGCGTCTGCTCGGCTTGCCGAGCCAGGTACGCGTCGTCGAGCTGAAGCAGGCCTGCTACGGCGGCACTGCCGCACTGCAGGCAGCGCTTGGCATCGTGGCACGCAACCCGAACGAGCGCGTCCTCATCATCTCGAGCGATATCGCCCGCTACCAGCTCGACAGCCCCGGCGAGCCCACGCAGGGTGCGGGAGCCGTCGCTATGCTTGTCTCGGCAAACCCCGCACTGCTCGAGATCGAGGCTGCAGCTGGCCTCTTCACCGACGATGTCGATGATTTCTGGCGCCCTAACGACTCGACCACCGCGGTCGTCGACGGCAAGCTCTCGATGTCGGCCTACCTCGACGCACTCAGCGGCGCGTGGGCAGACCTGCAGACGCAGGGCGGCCCGGGCATCGACCAGATCGACCGCATCATCTACCACCAGCCGTTCACGAAGATGGCGAAGAAGGCTCAGGCACACCTCGCTGCGCTCACGGGCGTCGATCTGGGCCTCGAGCTGCCCGGCGAAGTGGCGGTCGACGGCTCGAATGATTCAGACGATGCGGCACGCGACACCGGGCTCGCGACAGGCACGCTCTACAACCGCCGCCTCGGCAACTCGTACACGGCATCCGTGTTCGCGGGCCTCGCCGCCCTGCTGCACCACGACGCTGAGCTCGAGGGCAAGCGCATCGGCCTCTTCAGCTACGGTTCGGGAAGCGTGAGCGAGTTTCTCACGGGCATCGTGCAGCCAGACTATTTCGATTCCGAAGCTGCATCACGCTTCTATGCCACGCTCGAGGCACGTGAGCCGCTCGACATCGCGGCCTATCGTGAGCTGCATCAGGCTGAGCGCCCGAGTGCTGACGACTACGAGACTCCTCGCGTCACCTCGGCACCGTTCCGTTTCAGCGGCGTCAAGGATCAGGCCCGCCAGTACGAGCGCAACGCTTAGGCGCCCCACTCCCCTTCTTTCACCTCGAGCTGGCTCGCCATATTCTCGAGAAAACGCGCGACGACGGCGCGCTCTTCTGAGCTCAGGTCGATACTCGCGATGAATCGCTTCGCGTGCTGTTTGCCGACCGTGCGCATCGCCGCAGCCCGGGTCTCGGGCTGCACGGTGATGTGCAGGGCCCTTCGATCCGTAGGGTGAGTGTGCCGCAAAATGTGGTCGCCACGTTCGAGGCGGTCGAGCAGCTTCGTGGTCGACGCTGTCGAGATACCGAGGTGCTCTGCAATCGCGCTGGGGGTGACGATCTGCTTGCGGTTCTCGGCGACGATCAAGAAGTGCAGGGCGCGCATGTCCGTGCGATTGAGCTTCATGTAGCGCAGTGACGCCTCTGAGAGCTTCTCTTCGGCTTGGCGCAGCGCCGCCATCGCCGCCATGATGCGATTGATCTCAGCAATGTCTTCTGGGCTCACTTGCGATCGATCGATCAGCTCGCCGAGCGGGTCGCTCGAATCGAGGTGGTACACACTGCCGCCCTGATTCGAGTCACTCGCCTTCTCGTTCATACACACATGTTATCTTGCCTAAGATGCATGCTAGGCTGACTCCTAGCCTATCTAGCTACTTCTTGTGAACGATCCGTACGTGAGGCACAGTCAATGAGCACACAGTTGAACCCCACGAAGCCACGAGTGCCGAAATGGCTCAGGGTATTGCTGCCCACCATGCTCATTTTGGTCTGGTTTGCCGGCGCCGGAATCGGCGGCCCCTACTTTGGCAAGGTGAGCGAGGTGTCGTCGAACGATCAGACCGCCTATTTGCCAGCCTCGGCCGAAGCAACCCAGGTGCAGCAACGGCTTTCCGACTTCAGAGACTCTGAGGCGATCCCCGCCGTCGTGGTGTTCACCAGCGAACAGCAGCTCACGAAGTCTGAACTGTCATCACTGGGTGACGCCGTCTCGGCACTTCCTGAAGAGATTGCGGGGGTGAGCGACGAGCTTTCACCGCTCTTGCCTTCTGACGACGGGAAGGCCGCGCAGGCGTTCGTGCCAATCAGCGACACCGAGAACGTGAAGAGCACCGTCGCCGATCTCGGTGCGCAGCTGCGCGACGCAGCGCCTCAGGGGGTCACCGTCTACGTGACCGGCCCCGCCGGCTTCACTGCCGACCTCGTGAAGGCTTTCTCGGGCATCGACGGCCTGCTGCTCGGGGTCGCCCTGCTCGCCGTCTTCCTGATTCTCATCGTGGTGTACCGCTCACTACTCTTGCCCGTGGCGGTGCTTTCTACAAGCCTCTTCGCCCTGACGGTCGCACTTCTCGTCAACTGGTGGCTCGCAAAGTGGGGGCTCATCATGCTCTCGGGGCAGACCCAGGGCATTCTCTTCATCCTCGTGATCGGCGCCGCCACCGACTACTCGCTGCTCTACGTCGCTCGCTACCGGGAACAGCTGCGCCTGCACGCCGACAAGTGGTCGGCAACGTTCTCGGCGATCAAGGGCTCGTTCGAACCGATTCTCGCCTCGGGCGGGACCGTCATTGCCGGCCTGCTCTGCCTGCTGCTCAGCGACCTCAAGTCGAACAGCGCGCTCGGGCCCGTGGCCTCCGTCGGAATCGTCTTCGCGATGCTTGCGGCGCTCACGCTGCTGCCGGCAATCCTGTATGCATTTGGAAGGGCGGCGTTCTGGCCGCGCCGACCGGTCTACGAACCCGAGGTGGTTGCCGCAGAGCACGGTATCGCGACGCGCGGCATCTGGGTGAGGCTTTCGCGCTGGATCAAGGCGAAGCACCGCCCCATCTGGATCGTCACCGCGCTGCTGCTCATCGTCGGTGCCGCGGGTGTCACCCAGCTGAATGCTGTGGGTGTGGCTCAGTCAGATCTCGTGCTCGGTACCTCCGAGGCGCGAGACGGTCAGGTGGCGCTCGGCGAGCACTTCGCCGCGGGTTCTGGCAGCCCCGTCTCAGTGATCGTCGCGGAAGGCGAGCTACAGCAGGCCGCTGACATTCTGCTCGACAATCCGGGCATCGATAGCGTCAGCGTCGTGTCTGCGGGCGCCGTGAGCGGCTCGGCGCCGGTCACCGCCGAAGGCATATCCGCGTTCGGCCCGCCGGGCACCCCTGCCCCTGAGCCCACCGTCGCTGGTGGTGATGTGCTGCTGCAGGCGACGCTCACCGATGCTGCCGATAGCGAGCGGGCCGAGCGGGCTGTGCGCGAGCTTCGCACCGCGCTGCACAGCGAACTGACTGGGGCGCTCGTCGGCGGCACGACGGCTACGGCAATCGACACGAACGATGCTTCGATTCACGACCGCAATCTGATCATTCCGATCGTGCTCGTGGTGATCCTCGTGATTCTGATGCTGCTATTGCGCTCAATTCTCGCGCCGATTCTGCTGATCTTGACCACCGTGCTGTCATTCGGCACCGCGCTCGGCGTCGCCGCCGTCGTGTTTAACGGCGTATTCCAGTTTCCCGGCGCCGACCCGGCGGTGCCACTCTATGGATTCGTGTTTCTCGTCGCCCTCGGCATCGACTACAACATCTTCCTCATGACCCGTGTACGCGAGGAATCGCTCGAGCACGGCACGCGAGACGGCATTCTGCGGGGCCTCACGATCACCGGCGGGGTGATCACCTCGGCCGGTATGGTGCTCGCCGCTACTTTTGCGGCGCTCGCGGTGATTCCCATTCTCTTCCTCGCGCAGATCTCGTTCATCGTCGCGTTCGGCGTCTTGCTCGACACCTTCATCGTGCGGTCGCTGCTCGTGCCCGCCCTGGCTTACGATCTCGGCCGCATCATCTGGTGGCCTTCGAAGCTCTGGCGCGTGGGACGGCACGGCGTCTGAGCGCCCCAGTTCGCCGGTACAACGGAACCGCCGCCCGCGAGGAATAACCTTGCGGGCGGCGGTTCTTCAACTACAGGCGGCGCCGGGCCGAGTTATAGAGCTGCGGTTCTACTGCGAGGCTCGCTCAAGCACGAGCTCGCGCACTCGAGCCGCATCTGCCTGGCCGCGCATCGCCTTCATGACCGCGCCGATGACCGCACCGGCGGCCTGCACCTTGCCATCGCGAATCTTCTCGAGCACGTCGGGCTGCTGCGCGAGCGCCGCATCGATCGCCTCGATCAGCGGGCCATCATCAGAGACGATCGCGAGGCCGCGGGCCTCGACGATCTCTGCCGCGGTGCCTTCGCCGTCGATGACGCCCTGAAGCACCTGACGAGCGAGCTTGTCATTCAGGGTTCCCGCCTCAACGAGTTCGACCACCGAGAAGATCTGCTCGGGAGTGATGAGGTCGGTCGGCTGCGCCTCGCGCTCGTTGGCGATGCGAGCGATCTCGCCCGTCCACCACTTGCGTGCGCTCTGCGGCGCAACGCCCGCAGCCACGGTCGCTTCGATCGCGCCGGTCAGACCCGCGTTCACCACGTCCTGGAACTCGAGCGCGCTGAAGCCCCACTCGGAGCGCAGGCGTCTCGTACGCAGCGTCGGGTGCTCGGGCAGCTGCGCGCGCAACTCTTCGACAAGCTCGCGCGAGGGCGTGAGCGGAGCGAGGTCGGGCTCAGGGAAGTACCGGTAGTCGTCGGCGTCGCTCTTCGGACGGCCGGGCGAGGTCTCCCCCGTGTCCTCGTGCCAGTGCCGGGTTTCTTGCGTGATCGATCTGCCTTCTGCGAGGATCGCAGCCTGACGCTGAATCTCGAAGCGCACCGCGCGCTCGATCGAACGCAGCGAGTTCACGTTCTTCGTCTCGGTGCGCGTGCCGAGCACGCTCATTCCCGCGTTCTCATTGCCGCGCGGGCGCAGCGAGACATTGGCGTCGCAACGCAGGTTGCCGCGCTCCATGCGAGCGTCGGAAATGCCGAGCGCCACGACCATCTCGCGAATCGTCGCGACGTAGGCCGCGGCGATCTCGGGGGTGTCTGCCTCGCCGCCGAAGATCGGGCGCGTGACGATCTCGACGAGCGGCACGCCCGCACGGTTGTAGTCGACGAGCGAGTACTCGGCGCCCTGAATGCGGCCGGTCGAGCCACCAACGTGGTTCAGCTTGCCCGCATCTTCTTCCATGTGCGCGCGCTCGATCGGCACGTGCACGACGCGGCCCGAGGCGAGCTCAATCTCGACCGAACCGTCGTGCGCGATCGGATCGTCATACTGCGAGATCTGGTAATTCTTCGCCATGTCTGGGTAGAAGTAGTTCTTGCGTGCAAAGCCAGAGACCTCGGCGATCTCGCACCCGAGAGCGAGACCCAGACTGATCGAATAGCGCACGGCCTGATCGTTCACGACCGGCAGCGACCCGGGCAGGCCCAGGCAGACCGGCGTCAGGTTGGTGTTCGGCTCGCTGCCGAACACGTTGGGTGCAGAGCTGAACATCTTGGTCTTGGTGTTTAGCTCGACGTGCACCTCGAGCCCGATAACGGGTTCGAAGAGTTCGAGCGCCTGATCGAACGGCATCAGCTTCGTCTTGGCCATTAGTTCGCCGCCTTTCCTGCCGAAGCACCGACAAGGGAGGGGGCCTGCGCCCAGAACGGCGCCCCGTCGCGCTCGGTGATGAGCTGCTCGATCGCCGCGCCCGCGCGGTAGAGGCGGGCATCTTCGAATGCGGGCGCCAGCAGCTGCAGCCCGACAGGCAGGCCGTCTTCTGCTGCGGTGCCGATCGGCAGGCTGAGGCCCGGGATTCCGGCGAGGTTCGCCGGAATGGTGGTGGCGTCGTTCAAGTAGTCCTGCATCGGGTCGCCGCCGTGCGATCCGAGCTGCCACGCAGTCGTCGGAGCGGTGGGCGATGCGATCACGTCGACCTGCGCGAATGCCTGAGCGAAATCGCGCTGGATCAGCGTGCGAACCTTCTGCGCGCTGCCGTAGTAGGCGTCGTAGTAGCCCGCCGAGAGCGCGTAAGTGCCGAGAATGATGCGTCGCTTCACCTCTGCACCAAAACCGACCTCGCGGCTCGCGCTCATCACGTTCTCGACCGTGCCTGCGCCCTCTGGGTTCACCCGCAGGCCGAAGCGCACCGAGTCATACTTTGCGAGGTTGCTCGAGGCCTCTGCCGGAAGAATCAGGTAGTAGGCGGCGACCGCGTATTCGAAGTGCGGTGCCTCGATCTCGACGATCTCTGCACCCTGCGCGGCCAGCAACGCAAGCGATTCCTCGAAGCGCGCCTTCACTCCGGGCTGCACGCCCTCGAGCATGAGCTGCTTCACAACGCCAACGCGCAGGCCCCGCAGCGAGCCGCCTGCGGCGCCCTCACGCGCCGCGGCGGCCATGGATGCCCAATCGTGCTTCAGCGAGGTGGAGTCGTGCGGGTCGTGACCGGCGATGACGTCGTGCAGCAGGGCCGTGTCGAGCACAGTGCGAGCCACGGGCCCGATCTGATCGAGCGACGAGGCGAGCGCAATCGCGCCGTAGCGGCTCACGCCACCGTAAGTGGGCTTTGCCCCCACGGTGCCGGTAAGCGCCGCGGGCTGACGAATCGAGCCACCCGTGTCGCTGCCGAGCGCCAGGGGGGCCTCGAACGCGGCGACCGCGGTTGCCGAGCCGCCACCGGAGCCGCCGGGCACGCGGTCGAGCGCCCAGGGGTTCAGGGTCGGGCCGTATGCCGAATTCTCGGTCGACGAGCCCATCGCGAACTCGTCCATGTTCGTCTTGCCGATGTTCACAAGGCCGGCCGCGCGGGCCTTCGCGACCGCTGTCGCGTCGTACGGCGAGCGATAGCCTTCGAGAATCTTTGAGCCCGAGGTCGAGGGCATGTCGGTCGTCACCAGCACGTCTTTGATGGCGAGCGGAACACCCGCCAGCGCACCGAGTTGCTCGCCCGCTGCGCGGCGCTCGTCGATGCTGCGGGCCGCCGCGAGCGAGGCCTCGGAGTCGGTCGCGAGAAACGCGTGCAGTTCGTCATCGACCTCGCCGATGCGGTCGAGCTGTGCCTGTGCGGCCTCGACTGCCGAGACCTCGCCAGCGACGAGAGCGGCCGAAAGATCGGCCGCGGTCAGTCTGGTCAGTTCGCTGTTGCCGGTCGCCATTACTGTTCCTCTCCCAAGATCGAAGACACGCGGAACATGCCTTCGGCCGCCTCAGGTGCGTTCGCAAGCGCCTCTTCGAGGGTCAGCACGTCTGCGATCTCGTCGGGTCGCGTGACGTTGTTGATCGGAATGGGATGGCTCGTCGCGGGCACGTCGTCGCTCGCCACCTGGCTCACCTTCGCGATATTGTGCAGGATCGAGTCGAGCTCGCTGCTCAGCGTGGTGATTTCTGCGGGGGTGAGGGCGATGCGAGCCAGATCGGCGAGATGTTCAACGGTCTGCACCGTGATCTCGCCGTTCGCTCCACTGGTTTCAGACATGCTGCTCCATCAAGAGTGATCGGATGAACCTACCCATCCTATCGGGGCTGCCGCTGTGTGCTTGCGGCGCGCTGGACCGTCGGCGCCGAGCCCCTAGGCGAGCAGGTGAACGACGGCTTCCCTGGCACTCGCCGCGAGCCTGTGCCCCTCCTCCGTGCGGGTGCCGTCTATGTTCCACAGCCCCGAACAGCCGCGGCGATGGCTGGTCGTGGGGTGCACATCAGCGATGCCGATCGCGGTCATGAGCGCGTAGGCGGTGGTCGGCCCGACGAAGCGAAAACCCTGCCGCTTCAAGGCCTTCGCGAGCGCGATTGACTCGGCCGAAGTGGCCGGCACCTCCGCGTCGGTGTTCGGCTGAGGTGAGCGTTCGGGCATGAACGCCCACACAAGGTTCGATAGCGTCGCACCACTCGCGTGCAGTTCGAGAATCGCCCCCGCATTCGCGATCGTTGCGGTGATCTTTGCCCGGTTGCGAATGATGCCTTCATTGTGCAGCAGGCGCTCGACGTCTGACTCGTCGAAGGCGGCGACTTTCTCGATGTCGAAGCCCGCAAAGGCGGCGCGAAATGCCTCGCGCTTTCTGAGGATGGTGATCCACGACAACCCGGACTGAAATGCCTCGAGGCTGAGGCGCTCGAACACGCCCGATTCGTCGAAGACGGGCATGCCCCACTCGGTGTCGTAGTAGTCGGTGAGTTCGGGCGTACCGAGCGCCCAGGTCGACCTCACCGGCTGCTCGTTCAGGGTCTGCGCGCTCATGGTCTGCCTTTCGATCGTGTGCCGAGATGCGGCGTCAAGCACAGCTTACGAGCAGCCACTCACACGCATTCGCGGTTTGCGAAAATCTGTGGAAAACCGCTTCTCGTGATGCCCTGTGAGCGACAAGCCGAGTGACCAGTTCACAGTGCGACGAAGACAGCTACAGCGACAACGCGCCGGGCCCCTCCGTGACGAGCACCGCGAACTGCTGCGCATTGAGCACCGGAATGCCCAGCTCTTCTGCCTTTGCAAGCTTCGACCCAGCGCCGGGGCCCGCAGCAACGTAGTCCGTCTTCTTCGAGACGCTCGAGGCGGCTTTGCCGCCCGCAGCGATGATCGCTTCTTTCGCGCCGTCGCGGGTGAACCCGTCGAGCGTGCCCGTCGCGACGACAGTCAGACCGGAAAGCACGCCGCCCTCGTCCGAAGTCGCGCCCGGCCCCGCATGCCCGGGCGTCACCCACTGCACGCCGGCCTCCGCCCAGCGCTCGACGATCTCGCGATGCCACTCGATCTCGAACCACTCGCTGAGCGAAGCGGCGATCGTCGGCCCAACGCCCTCGACCGCGGCGAGTTCCTCGGGGCTCGCCGCGCGTATCGCGTCGAGCGAGCCGAACCAGTCTGCGAGCGCTCTGGCGGCAACCGGGCCGACGTGGCGAATGTTGAGCGAGACGATGAGGCGCCACAGCGGCTTCGTCTTTGCCTTTTCAAGCTCGGCGAGCAGCGTCTCAGCGTCTTTCGAGGGCAGGATCAGCTCATGATTTTTGCGCACCTTCGCCGCGCGCCGCTCAGCCTGAGTTTTGTCTTCCCACCCCGGCGGGTAGACCTTCTCAACTCTCTGAAACGGTTTGCGCAGCCGCACCTCGCCGGTCTTCTCGTCAAGCACCGGCTCGCCGGTCTCACTGTCGCGCACGACGACCTCGATCGGCACAAGCTGTTCGAGGGTGAGATCGAAGAGTCCTGCCTCAGTCACGAGCGGCGGCTCGGCGGGTACGAGTGGCTGGGTCAGCGCCGCCGCGGTGATCTCGCCGAGCACCTCGATGTCGAGGCCGCCGCGCGACCCGATGTGTTCGACGCGACCGCGCACCTGCGCCGGGCACGCCCGCGCGTTCGGGCAGCGCAGGTCGATATCCCCCTCTTTCATGGGTCGCAGCTCGGCCCCGCACTCGGGGCACTCGCGAGGCATGACCCACTCGCGTTCGGTGCCGTCACGGCGCTCGAGCACGGCCCCGAGAATCTCGGGGATCACGTCGCCCGCCTTGCGCAGCACGACCGTGTCACCGATGAGCACGCCCTTCGCCTGCACCACCTGCTGGTTGTGCAGCGTGGCCTGGCTGACGGTTGATCCCGCAACCTTCACCGGCTGCATCACGGCATACGGCGTCGCCCGCCCGGTGCGCCCGACTCCCACGCGAATATCGAGCAGCGTGGTGTAAACCTCTTCGGGCGGATACTTGTAGGCGATGGCCCAGCGCGGGGCCCGGCTCGTTTCGCCGAGTTCGGCGTGCAGCTCGAGCTCATCGATCTTCACCACAATGCCATCGATCTCGTGCTCGAAGCCGTGTCGGTTCTCGCCACACTGCTCGACGAACGCGACTACCTCGTCTGCGTTCTCGAACACTCGCGCGTGGGGCGACACCGGCAACCCCCACTCGCCGAGCAGGCGATAGGCGTCGCTCTGGTTCTCGAAATCGGGATGCTGCCAGGCACCGATGCCGTGCACATAGAGGTCGAGGCGGCCGAGCCTGTCACGCATCAACTCAAGCTCGAATGGAGTCTTCTTCTCGGCCCGCTGGCGCAGGCTACCCGCCGCGGTGTTGCGGGCGTTGGCGAACTCTGGGTAGCGCACCACCACTTTTTCAGGCTCTACCCCGCGAGCAAGTTGCTCGGCCTCGGACTCGGCCTGCAGCTCATTCTGCCGCTTGTTGAGCGCCTCAAAGTTGGCGCCGCTCAGAAAGACCTCGCCGCGCGCTTCAAAGAACTCGGGAATCTGACCGCCGCCGGGCTGCGCAGTGAGCACTCGCGGGATCGCCGGAATGAAGTCGACGTTCTCGGTGATGTCTTCGCCCACGTACCCGTTGCCGCGAGTGGTGGCGGTCTCGAGCACCCCGTCGCGATATGCGAGATTGATCGCGAGGCCGTCGATCTTCAGTTCGCTGAGCCAGCGCACCTCTCGCCCGGCGGCAGCGGCGGCCTTCTGCATCCACTCGCGCAACTCGTCAAGGCTGAACACGTTGTCGAGGCTGAGCATGCGCTCGGCATGCTCGTGCTCCGGAAACCCGACAGAGACGACCGCAGCCCCGACCTCGCGCGTCGGGCTGTCTTGCCCGCCCAGCTGTGGGAACGCACGCTCGATGGCCTCGAGCGTGCGAAACTTCGTGTCATACTCTGCGTCAGAGACGAGGCTGATGCCCTCTGAATAGTAGGTGGTGCGATAGCGTTCGATCTCCGAGGCAAGTCGTTCCGCCTCAGCTCGAGCCGCCTCGAAGTCGGTGGGTACCTCAGGTTCTGTGGGGACTGCCGCCTGGTTCTCGTTCACACCAACGATTCTATGGCGACCCTCTGACGCTCGGCAGCGTCGATATCGCCGGCGGTAATCGCGCGATCGATCGTGAACTGACCCAGCACGCGCGTGCCGATGTAGAGCACGGCGCTCTGCCCTGGCGCGACACCTATCAGCGGCTCTGCGTGCTCGAGGTCGACATCGACAACGATCTCGTGTGTAGCGCCAGCACGGTGCTGTTCGGTGCGATCCTCGTCAAAAATTTCTCGCAGCGACGCAACTGCGGGCACCGGATCGGCGTGGGCTCGAATCTGCACTTCGCAGGCGAAAGGATCTGCCAGATCGAATCCGGGTTCACCCGTCAGGCTGTAGCGGCCGCCAGCGATACGCGAGATCGCGAGGTGCTCCTTCGGGCCGACGACGACCTGGTTCGACACCGGCCGAATCGAGAGCACGTAGCGAGGCTTGCCGTCGCTCGCTGGGCGACCGATTGCGAGACCGCGGCGTTGCCCTACGGTGTAGCCGAGCGCGCCGTCGTGCTCACCGAGCACCGCACCCGCCTCGTCGACGATATCACCCGGCACCCGATCGAGGCGCTCGTCGAGCCAGCCCCGGGTGTCACCGTCAGGAATGAAGCAGATGTCGTGGCTATCGGGCTTCTGGGCGACCTGAATCCCCCGCTCGGCGGCCTCGGCGCGAACGAGATCTTTCGACGGCGTATCGCCGAGCGGAAAGTAGCAGTGCGCCAACTGCTCAGCCGTGAGCACTCCGAGCACGTACGACTGGTCTTTGGCCCACGCGCTCGCGCGATGCAGTTCACGACCGTTCGGGCCGTCGATCACCGTCGCGTAGTGGCCCGTCGCCACGGCGTCGAAGCCGAGCGCGATCGCCTTGTCGAGCAGAGCCGCGAACTTGATCTTCTCATTGCAGCGCAGGCACGGGTTCGGGGTGCGGCCAGCAGCGTACTCGGCGATGAAGTCGTCTACCACGTCTTCCTTGAACCGCTCACTGAAATCCCACACGTAGAACGGAATCTCGAGCAGTCCGGCGACGCGTCGCGCATCCATCGAATCCTCGAGGGTGCAGCAACCGCGCGACCCGGTGCGCAGGGTGCCCGGCATGCGGCTCAGCGCGAGGTGCACGCCAACCACCTCGTGACCCGCCTCGACCGCACGAGCGGCTGCCACCGCGCTATCGACGCCTCCGCTCATCGCGGCCAAAATCTTCATCAGAGCAGTCTACGCGAGTCCGGCGGTTCTGGCACGGGCCACCGCATTCGGCAGCGCCTCGACGAGCGCGTCGATCTCAGCCTCGCTCGTGGCTGGCGAGAACGTAAAGCGAAGGGATCCCCTGGCCTCTTGCTCGGCGACCCCCATGGCGAGCAGCACGTGCGAGACCTCGGCGACGCCGGCCTGGCAGGCGGAGCCCACCGACGCCGAGACGCCTGCCGCATCGAGCAGAAACACAAGCGAGTCGCCCTGGCAGCCGGGAAACGTGAAGTGCGCGTTGCCCGCGAGCCTCGGATCCGCCGCCTCTGACCCGGAGGCATGCGCCCCCCGCAGCACCGCGTCGGGCACCGCACGCCGCACGCCAGAGATCAGCCGCTCGCGCATCGCGCGCAGGCGAGCAAGCTTCGCGGCAAACTCGTCGTCGCTCGCACCGTAGGCGTGATCCAACGCTGCGGCAAAGGCGACCGCGCCTGCGACGTTCTGCGTACCAGACCGCGCTCGCTGCTGACTCCCGCCATGCACGAGTGCCTCGGGGGTAGCGCCCCGGGCGATGAGCAGCGCGCCCACGCCCACGGGCCCACCGATCTTGTGCGCCGACACCGACAGCGCGTCGACACCGACTGCCCCGAAGTCGATGGCGACCTGCCCGAGCGCGGCAACCGCGTCGACGTGGCTCGGCACCCCCGCTTCGCGCGCGATCGCGGCAAGCTCCGCTACCGGCTGCAGCGAACCGACCTCGTTGTTCGCCCAGAGAAACGACACCAGCGCAATACGCGACGCGCCGATCTCGGTAATCGCCGCGCGAAGCGTCTCTGGCTGCAGCACGCCCTCGCTGTCGAGTGGCAGCAGCCGCAGCTTGGCGCCCTGCGCGTCTCGCAACCACTCGGCCGCCTCGATGGTGGCGTGGTGCTCCCCCGCAGCGATGAGCAGCACGGGCGTCTCGGCGGATTTTCGAGCGTTGGCCCGCCGCACGGCAGCCCAATAGAAGCCCTTGATCGCGAGGTTGATCGATTCGGTGCCGCCGCCGGTGAGGGTCACCAGCGCCGGGTGAGCACCGAGCCTGCGGGCAATGCGCTCCCTCGCCGCTTCGAGCTGCTCGCTCGCGAACTGCCCGTGCGCGTGCGTCGACGCAGGGTTGCCGAGCAGATGCAGCGCCTCGGTGTATGCCTCGAGCACGGGTGCCGGCATCGGCGAAGTCGCAGCGTGGTCGAGATATGCCCGCATTCGGTGCACCGGCTTCGTCAGTACAGCAAGTTTGCGAGTCGCGTACGCGCAGCCGCAACACGAGGATCGGCCTGGCCGACGACCTCGAACAGCTCGAGCAGGCGCTCGCGAATGCGCGTGCGATCGTCGGTGTCTGCGACCACAAAGAGATCGAGCAGACGCAAAAAGGCGTCTTCAATGTGTCCGCCCGAAAGATCGAGGTCGGCGACACGCAGCTGGGCGTCGACATCGCTCGGGCCCGCGGCGGCGGCCATGCGAATCTCATCGGCACTGGCTCCCTGCAACCGCAGCAGCAACCGCGCCTGCACGAGCGCAGCACGAGCCTCGTGATCGGCGGGAGCCTTGACGAGCACCTGCTCGTAGGCCTGCACCGCTGTGGCGAAATCGCCCCGCTCGAGCGCATCGAGCGCTTCGGCGTGCGCGGGGTTCACTGGCGGTTCTACCGGGCCGGTAGAAGCGCCCGCATCGGGTGCGTTCACCCGGCCGGTGACACCCTGCTGCTCGCCGAGCTGCAGCAGTTGCGCAAAGAGTTCGCTGATCTGCTCGGCCGCCGCCGACCCTTGGAACAGCGGCACGGGCCGCCCCGCGACGAGCGCCACGACCGTGGGTACCGTCTGCGCCTGAAACGCCTGAACGAGACCCGGATTCGCCCCCGCCTCGACCTGCCCAAGCACGAGTCGGCCGTCGAACTCACGCACAGCCGCGTCGAGCAGAGGGGCCAGCTGTGCGCTCATAGCGTCGCCCTCGGCAAGCAGCGCGATCACGACAGGTACGACAGACGAGAGCTGAGCCGCCTGTTCGAAACTCTGGTCGCTGAGCGCAAACACGAGCGCCGGAACATCGACCACCTGACCGCCTACGCCAGGGGGCTGCGCGCCAGGCTGGCCCTGAGGCTGCTGGCCGCGCGAAGCGAGGTGGCTGAGATCGACGGCACCGCCGGCAAATCGAGCGGGAATCTGCTGAGACATGACTTCTGTGCTTCCTTATGTTCGCAATGAACTAGCTGTTGCTGGCGCTCACGAGATCGCTCGTGTAGCCGAGCAGCTGCATTTTCTCGCCCGAATCCTTGCCCGGCACAAAGAACAGCAGCTGATGCGCGACCACGCTGACCAGCTTCTCCTGCTGCCCTTCCAGGCCGCTGAGCGCCGTCAGGCTCTTCGGAACGGTGGGGCGCCAACGGCTGCCTTCTGCGGGTGCCTCGGTGCGGGTCTCGAGCACCGTGGTTGCAACAAACGCACCGCCGACACCCGTCGACAGGCTCACGATCCCGGCATCAGACTGCGCCGCCGAAACGGAGTAGTTGATGCCCGACCCTCCGGCTGCTGCCGCCTGCGCGGATTGCGCCACCCACGCCGCGCCGCTGCGCTCGATCAGACTGTCACCCTCGAGGTCGAAATCTGCGGCCTGGTCGACACTCGTACCTCCGGAAAGCACCGCAGCGTAGGCCGTCCCCACCTCGGCGGGCGCCAGCAGCAGTGTCTGCAGATCGTCTGCGAGCAGCGCGGTCCCCTCTTCTGCGGGTGCCGCCTCGGGCATCGTGATGCCGCCGCGCAGCGCGATGGTGCGCGAGACCAAGAAGTTCTCATGCGGCCCCTGCTGCGTCATGATGAGGGCGAGCGAAGGAGAAGCATCGGCAGCCGCCTGCTGCTCATCGTCGGTTGAGTCGGCTTCGCCTTCGGCCGGAGCCACCTCTTCTACCTGCGAGGCAACCACCACGAAGATCGTGCGCGGCCAGCTCTCGGTACTCTGTACGAGCTGGTAGCCAAGCTCTTGGTCGGTAATACTCGGCACGACGACCTCGTAGTCGCTCACCGCCTTGCGAATCGTGTAGTTCGCCTTGCGCTGGGTCAATGCGTCGCCCGTGAACCGAGCCTCGAGGCCGGTAGCGTCGAGCGAATCGTCAGCGGCTCCCGAGAGCGCCGAGACATCAGCGACAATACGGCTGACCTGCGTCGGCGAAACAGGCACCGGTGCAGCGTTGGGCACGGTCGCAGGCGTCTGAGTCGCCGCCTCTTCGCCGCTGCCCGCGGAGAAGTCGGGCCAGTAGTTCTGCGAACAACCGCTCAGCGCGAGGGCCGCGGTCACCGCAAGCGCCGGCATAACCGCGCTTCGCTGTGCAGTTCGCCGCGTAGGCGTGCTAGAGGCATCCGTACCGTCGGGAGCCGGGGCCGCCAATGAGCTCGCCCCGCTCACCTTGCGCGAACGCCCAAACACATTGCGAATTCCCTGCAGCGGACCCCTGCGCCCACGACGGGGACCGAGACCCCGGCGGTCGTGATCGACCGCCAGCAGGTAGAGCAGCGCACCGATCAGGGCGAGTGCTCCGCCCGCCACCAGCAGCGGGCCAGCCCATGGAGTGCGGCGATCCTGCACCCACTCAATCGAGAGCTGCGCCGTGGCCGCGGGATCGGCAATCGACACGAGCACCGATTGCTCTGCCTCGAGTGACACCGGTAGTCGAACGGTCTGCACGCCCGAAGTCTCTGACGTTGCGTCTGCAGCAGGGGCCGCGGCGTCAGTGCTCTCAGCGGTGGCCGAGACTTCAGTACGTGAGGCATCGGCGGCATCGGCGGCCGGCGCCTCGCCGCGTTGTTCGAGCCACAGATCACTGCCGTATGGTGACGGAGGAACGACCTTCTCGCCTGGCTCTGCTTCGATGAGTTCGGCATAGTCATCGGCCGCGCCGCGATCTTCGGCAACCGCCTCGAAGGTCAGGCTGCGATCCTTTGCGTGAGCCTGCACCTCAGCGTGCGCAAACGGCGCAACCCAAGCCTCGACATCACGGGTCTGCCCCACCGCGACGATCGCTCCCTCACCCCGCAACACCACGTTCGCCTGGCCCGCCACCGCGTCAAAATGCGTCGCATCGATAACCGCGAGCCCATTCGGAGCGTCGAACTGCTCGGTGTACGACACCTTGTGTGGACCGGCCAAGAACGTGACCTGCCCGATACCGAGCACCAGCATGATGCCCGAAAGCACGAGTGCTGAAATCGCAAGCACAAATCGCACGTCTGCTTCTCCTGCATCTATCCAAATCGCGCCGCGCTCGAAGTGAGACTGCGCATATCAACCGTCAACGCTACCGGAGCCCGCCGAGCTTCGCCTGAAAACCTGCATCGCCTAAGATAAGGGAATTGGGATTCGCACCCCACGCCGCAGCGAAAAAGCGCGGCTCGAGCAGCACCAGGAGCATCGGTGACAGAAGCAAATTCGCAATTCACGCAGGCGTTGCGCGGGTACAACCGCGCAGAAGTCGACGCACGAGTATCGGCAATGTCCGAGCACATCGCTTCGCTCCAAGCGCACATTCAGTCTCTGCAACTGGCCCACCAGACCGCGGCGGGCGACGCAGAATCTCAGCGCGCGCTGATCGAAGACCTACAGGCTCAGGTCGCCGAGCTCGGTGCGAGCGGCTACACCGGGCTCGGCCTGCGTGTCGAGAAGAGCCTGCACATGGCAGAGCAAACCGCGCAGACGCTGATGGCGCAAGCCGACCTCGACGCCGAGAAGCTGCGCCGCCAGACCGAAGCCGAGACCGAACGTTTGCTGCGACAGGCGCAGTCGCGCGCCGACGAGCTCGTGACCTCTGCCACCGAACAAGCCGAGACTCTCATGAGCGAAGCCCGAAGCGAGGCAGAGCAGCTCGAACGTCATGCGAAGCAGCAGTCCGAGCTGAAAACCAGCGAGGCGACCCAGGCAGCCGCCGCCCTGAAGGCCGACACCGAGCTCGATATGAGCGCCGCGCTCGAGACCGCCAAGGCCGAGGCCCGCGCGATCCTCGCCGAGGCGACTGCCGAAGCCGAACGCGTTTCGAATGCTGCGCGCGCCGAGGCAGACGAGCTGCGCGAGCAGACCGAGCGCGCCGCGGCAGACTTTGCGCGCCAGCGCGAGAGCCACGAGCGCGAGTCAGAGCTCGAGCGCACCCGTCTCACCACCGAGGCCGAGCGCGCTCGCGCAGACTTCGCCGAGCGCACGCAGCGCGAAGAGGCAGAACTCGCGGCACGCTACGCGGCCCAAGAGAAGGCGCTGAGCGAAGAGATGAGTGCGCTTCGCCTCACCCTCACCGATGAGATCGAAACCCTGCGAGCAAAGATCGCGCAAGAGCGCGCTGAGCACGAGCAGGCAATCGCGCACGAACTCGCGACGCACCGCGCGCGCCTCGAGGCGGAGACGATCAGTCATGAAGAAACGCTGGCTGCAAGCCAGGCTGAGGCTCACGCAGACGCAGAGCGTGCTTCAGCTGCCCAGCTCGCCCAGCTCGCCTCACTCGCCGCCCAGGCCGAACGCGAGCGCGAACGCCAGACCGCCGAGGCAGAACAGCGCATTGCAGAGGCAACCGAGACCCAGGCCCAGCAGCTCGCTGAAGAGCTTGAGCAGCACGACAACACGCTGCGCGCCGAGATCTCTGAGCACGAGACGGCGCTCGCGCGCGAACGAGACGCCCATGTCTCGCTGCTCGCGCGCGAGCGAGAGGCACACCAGACCACGATCGACGAAGAGCTCGCGGCGCATCGAACCCAGATTGCGCGCGAGCGAGAAGCGCACGACACTCAGATCGCACGCGAACTCGAGACGCACAAGGCCGAGATCGCGCGCGAACGCGAGGCCCACGACACGCAGATCGCTGCAGAGCGTGCCGCCCTTGAGCGCGCCACGAGCGATGCCGAGGCGAAGATCGTCAAGGAACGTGCCGAGCACGAGCGCAGCATTGCTGCCGAACGCGAGGCCCACGAGACTCGTATCGCCGACGAGCGCGAGACACACGACGCAAAGATCGCGCAAGAGCTCGAGGCACACCAGGCAAAGATCGCGGGCGAGCGTGAGACGCACGAACTCGGCATTGCCGACGAACGCGCGGCGCATGACCTCGCCGTGAGCGACGAGCGCGCACAGCACGAGCAGCGAATCGCAGACGAAGTCGCAGCTCACGAGCACCGCATCAAGAGCGAGAGCGAAGCACACGAGACGCGCCTCGCAGACGAACGCGAGGCCCACGCGCAGCAGCTCGCAGACGAACGAGAAGCACAGCAGAACCAACTCGAGCGCGCACGCGCCGCGCACGATCGCAGCATCGAGAAGCAGCTGGCCACGCATGAGAGCGCACTCGCCCTTGCCCTGAGCGCCCAAGAGGCGAAGCTGAGCGACGCGCAGACCGTGCACGAGCAGCGCCTCACCGCTGAAAGCGAAGAGCAGGCTGCACGCCTTGCCAGCCTGGCCGAAACCACTGCCGAGCGTCTGCGCATTCAGCGCGAAGAGGCTGCCACCAAGCTGGGCATCGATCGCGAGCAGTTCGAGCTGCAGGCCGAACGCGACCGCGTCAGCCTCGCCGACGATCTCGCACGCGAGCGCGCCGATCACGAACGCAGGCTCTCGGCAGAGACCGAGGCGCAGCGCGAAGCATTGGGACGCGAACGAGAAACGGCGCTTGCTGAGGTCGATCGTGAGGTCGAGACCAGGCGCGCACAGGTCACCGCAGAGCTCGACGCACTGCGGGCAAACACGGTCGAAGAGCTCGCGCAGTACCGTGCGAACCTCGAGTCCGAGCTTGCCACTGCCAAGGCCGAGACCGAAGATCTGGTGCGCGACGAGCGTCAGCGCATCGCGCACGAGGCCGACGAGTTCGCCCGCGCCGCAGCCGAGCGCAAAGAGCAACTCGAGCGCGAGGTCGCCAATCGTCAGGCTGAGGCAACAGCGACTTCCAAGGCTCAACTCGAAACTGCCCGATCTTCGCTGGCCGAACTACAGCAGCAGCTCGATACCGCGCGCGCCGAGTACGACCGCGTTGTGAGCGGCGCAGCCGCCGATGCGCGTGAAATGCGACTGGCGGCAGAACGCCAGGCCGCTGATGTGCTGCACGAGGCAGAGCTGCGCGCGCACCACACCTTCACCGATGCCGAGAACCGGGCGCAGAAGGTGCTCGCTGCGGCAGAAGACCGCATGACGCAGCTGAAGGTCGAACGTGTCGCGGTGGCGCGCTACTTCGAGAGCCTTGGCGAGGTAGTCACGAATGCGCGCAAGCTCGAACAGAGCGTGAAGCCGTCTACCGAGGCGCCGGTGGCACACACCTCGGGCGAGAGCAACACCGACGCCGACACGAAGCCCGTCTCTCGCGTCGACGAAGCATGACGATCGTCGCCGCCGCCGACGGTTCGGCCCTCGGAAACCCAGGCCCAGCTGGCTGGGCCTGGTACATCGACGACTCGCAGTGGCGCGCCGGAGGGTGGCCGCGCGCCACGAACAACCAGGGCGAGCTGATGGCCGTCATCGACCTGCTACACGCCACCGCACACCGCGCGAGCGAGCCACTGACGGTGCTGTGCGACAGCCAATACGTGATCAACTCCGTGACGCAGTGGATGCCAGGCTGGAAACGTCGCGGCTGGCGCAAGGCCGACGGCAAGCCCGTGCTCAACCGAGAGCTGCTCGAAACGTTGGATCAGGCGATGCAGGGCAGGCAGGTGCAGTTCGAGTGGATCAAGGGCCATGCCGGCCACCCGCTCAACGAGGCCGCAGACGACCGGGCGCGCGCCGCAGCTACGGCTTACCAGCGGGGTCAACAGCCAAATGCCGGCCCAGGGCTCACTGACGCTTCGCCCGCGCAAGAGGTGCCGCTCGTCGCCGAGCAACAGGACACCCTCTTCTAAAGACCGGCCGCTCGGTTGCTCATCACAACCTGGCTGAGAGTAAGACGAGCCGGCTACGGGAGACGCCAGCAGTGGGCGTGGTAGTGGCGACGCTGCTGCAACGCCGCCTCGTCGCCGAACAGATGCTCGGCGCTCCATGCCACGATGTGTGCCTGACCTGCCGGAATATCGACCGCGCAGTCAGGGCACCGATAGGCCTTCTCAGCTCGATGCGCCGGAATCTCGCGCACAAACCATTCAGTTCCGCGACGAACCTGCTTGCGGGCTCCCCCGTATGCGAGCCTCGTCACATCGCGGGGCGGCTCTTGCACAGCCCGTTGGTACTTGCTCGGGCCTCGCCTACGCGCCATGCGTGACACCCCGATCGCTTACCACCAGTGGTTGTTTATCCAGAAATCGTAGGCTCCTGCCCAACTGCCGTAGCGGCCAGTGGCGTATCCATTTGCCCAGATGAGATTCGCAACGGGATCGTATCCGTTTCCGCCAGGAACCTTGCTGCAGGGAAGCGCCTGCACGAGTCCGCAGGCGCCGCTGCTTGAGTTCGTTGCGTTGGGGTTCCAGCCGCTCTCACGACTGACCACATAGTCGACGTACCCCCAGTCGCTCTCTGCAATCCCCGCGGCCGCCATCCACTCCGCGGGCGACCCGCCACCCGTATAGCGCGGAATCTCACCCGAACCGCTAGCGGCCGCCGGTGCGGCAGGCTCCGGCGTCGGAGCGGGAAGCTCCTCGGCAGTCGGCAACTCGAGATGAATGTCTGTCACCTCAACGCTCTCTGGCACAAACTGCTGATTGATGCGCTCGTAGAATGCCTCGTCAGCAAGTGCAGGCCGAGGGTCGGCAAATGGGGCAATGATCGCCGTACCAGCGATGCCAACCACAGCAAGCGCCGCAAGGTAGCCGCGGGCGCGTTTGAAGAGGGTTCGAGCATTTGAATTGGTAGTAACAGACATCACAATGTAACGATTCTATCTCAGATCGGCGCTTCGGTCGAGTGAGCGGCGTTGCGCCACCTACCTGGTTGCGAGTAGCAGCTCGACAACCGCATCGAGCAACGCGTCGACCTGATCCTCGTTGTAGCCGCGCCACTGCGAGTGAAACACCACTCCCCGCACCTCGGCTGTGGTCAGCTGATCGTCGCCTGCAAACAGTGCAGACACGCGATCGAGAAACGCATCTACCTGAGACTTGCGATAGCCGCTGGCGAAGATGCCTCGGGTACGAAAACGCTTGCCTCGCGGCCTGTCGAGGCGGCCACGCACCTCTCGCAGCAGCTGTCCGACCTCTGCCCACCACGCCTCTTCGCCGATCTGCGCCATACGCGCACGACGCTCTCGCTCGTAGAAGACCTCTTCAAGGCGATCCATCGCGGCATCGACGAAGCGAGCGGAGTACCCGCGCTTCTTCAACGGAAACGCGAGCCCTCGAATCTCGAGCGCGGTCACCGGCGAGAGCACGTCAGCACCCTGATCGTACGTGTCTCGCGCACGCTCGAGAAACGCATCGACTTCTTCCGGCTGATAACCAAGCTGACCCCGCTCGGCCAGCGGAAACGAGCTGTGCCCCGTCGAAGCCGGTGCCGATGTGCGACTCATGCAAATACTCCCAAGCTCAGCGCCACCCCATACACGCCAACGGCAGAGGGCAGCAGAGAATCAAGACGGTCGAGGAATCCCCCATGACCCGGAATCCACGAACTCATATCTTTCACACCCAGATTGCGCTTAATCAGCGACTCGGTGAGGTCGCCACCGGTGGCCGTAATCAGCACGACGATGCCGAGCAAGATGCCGACCCACCATGGCTGGCCAAGCGCGAGCAGCGAAATGGTCACGCCAGCGATCATGGCGACAAGCGCGGCCCCACCAAAGCCCTCCCAGGTCTTGTTCGGGCTGATTCTCGGAGTCATCTTGTGCTTTCCGAGCGTCACGCCAGCCGCATATGCACCCACGTCGACCGAAACCACCACGAGCACGAGGGCAAACACCCACCACTCACCATTCGGAGCCTGCACCAGCAGGACCGCCGTCGACGCGAGAAATGGCACGTAGACGAGCGCAAACAGGCCCGAGAACACATCGCGAATCAGTGTCTTCGGCGGCACTTCCCAGGCCGGCACGAGCCCCTCCACTAGGCGCCACAGCACCAAAAGCACAGAGGCGGCAAACAGCGCGAGCAACAGGCCCTTCGCGCCAAAAAATGCTGCACCGGCAACAATGGTCAGCCCGCCGATGGCTGCGCCGACACGCGGCACCCGACGACCGGCCACTCGAAATGCCGCAGCGAGTTCGACGAGCGCGACCGTCACGAGCGCCGCGACAAGCGCGATGAACGCCCACTTCACCGTGAACAACGTGACGACGAACACCGCGGCGAAAATTATGCCGCTGAACACCGCAAGAAAAAGATTGCGGCCGGCCTTCTGCTCGATCTTCGCGTTGGTCGCCTCGAACTGGGCTTTGGCGCCGTCGATCTGCGCGCGCAACTCGCCTCGCAGCTCGTCTCGACGCTCGTGCCCCTGCATGGCGACTAGATCTCCAGCAGCTCTGCTTCTTTGTGCTTCAGCGAGTCATCGATCTGCTCGATGAACTGCTTGGTCACGGCGTCAAGCTCTTTTTCAGCGCGAGCGAGCTCGTCCTCGCCGACCTCGCTCTTCAGCGCGTCGAACGAATCCTTGCCGAAGCGACGCACGTTTCGTACGGCGACGCGCGCATCTTCGGCGCGCGACTTCACGATCTTCACGAACTCCTTGCGGCGCTCCTCTGTGAGCTCAGGCAACGTCACGCGGATCACACTGCCGTCGTTGCTCGGGTTTGCACCGAGGTTCGGCATATCGCGAATCGCCTGCTCAATGTCTTTCATCGCACCCTTGTCGTAGGGGGTGATGAGCAGGCTACGCGCGTCCTGGTTCGCGACCGAAGCGAGCTGCGGCAGCGGTGTCGGAGTGCCGTAGTAGTCAACCTGCACGCCCTGCAGCAGTGACGGGTTCGCGCGACCCGTGCGCACCGTGGCGAAGCTCTCACGGGCGGCTTCGACGGCCTTGGTCATGCGGTCCTTGACGTCGGCGAAAACCTCATCGATCACGGTTGCTCCTTCGGTGTGAGTTCAATATGAAAAGTCTAGTGGTGGGCGGGGGTGCGGCGCGCATCGGCATGCTTGCCAACGCCCGCGTGACGCTCAGCTGTGAACGAGGGTGCCGAGCTGCTCGCCGCGAATAGCCGCGGTCACATTGCCCGAGGGCTCCATGCCGAACACGCGCATCGGCATGCCGTTGTCCATGCAGAGGCTGAACGAGGTCGAATCGACCACCTTCAGACCCTTGACGAGCGCGTCGCCGTAGGTGATCTCTTCGATCAACGTCGCGCTCGGATCCTTGTGCGGATCGGCAGTGTACACACCATCGACACCGTTCTTGGCGACCAACACCTCGTCGGCCTGAATCTCGAGCGCGCGCTGCGCTGCGACCGTATCCGTCGAGAAGTAAGGCAGGCCTGCACCGGCCCCGAAGATCACGACGCGGCCCTTCTCGAGGTGACGAATTGCGCGCAGCGGAATGTAGGTCTCGGCCACCTGCGTCATCGTGATGGCCGACTGCACGCGAGTCTCGACGCCCGCTTGCTCGAGAAAGTCTTGCAACGCGAGCGAGTTCATGACCGTACCGAGCATGCCCATGTAGTCGGCTCGCGCGCGATCCATGCCGCGCTGCGACAGCTCGGCACCGCGGAAGAAGTTGCCGCCACCGACCACGATGGCGACCTCTGCGCTCTCCATGGCCGCCGCGATCTCTCGCGCGATCTGGCTCACCACGTCGGGGTTCACACCGAGCGTGCCCCCACCGAATGCCTCGCCCGAGAGCTTGAGCAGAACGCGACGCTTGCGAGGTGTTGACATGGATGAGCTCCTTGAAGTGTGGGGGTATCTTGATCAGCTTAGTGCTCGCAGCGACGAACACTGTGGGAATGGGGCGGGCACAGCAAGAGCCCGGGACGCAATGTTGCGACCCGGGCTCTCATGCGCGTGTTAGGCGCCGACCTTGCTGCGAGCGAAGCTCGTCACGGTGATGCCGGCGGCCTCAGCGACCTTTGCGACCTCGCGCTTGTCAGCGTCGAGAGCGTGCACCTGCTCGTTCAGAGCAACCTGCTTGAAGAACGCGGTGAGGCGACCCTCAACGATCTTCGGCAGTGCAGCCTCGGGCTTGCCCTCGTTCTTCGAGATCTCGGTAACGAGCGCGCGCTCCTTCTCGACCTCAGCCTCGGGAACCTCGTCGCGGCTCAGGTAGAGCGGGTCTGCGAACGAGATGTGCTGAGCGATGCTCAGAGCAGCCTTCTCGTCTGCACCCTCGTAGCCGACGACCACGCCGATCTGCGGCGGCAGATCCTTCGAGGTGCGGTGCAGGTAGACAGCGGTCGCGGGAGCCTCGATGCGAGAAACCTTACGGATCTCGATGCGCTCGCCGATGATCGCCGACTCGTCGGTGATGACCTCGCCGACGGTCTTGCCGTCGAGCGGCGCTGCAAGTGCAGCCTCGACGTCAGCTGCGCCAGCGGCTGCAACTGCGTCGAGCACCTTATCGCTGAGCGCGAGGAACTTCTCGTTCTTCGCCACGAAGTCGGTCTCGCACACGAGCTCGATCATGGTTGCGGCACCCTCGGCCTGACGAACGCCGACCATGCCCTCGCTCGCCTCGCGACCCTCGCGCTTTGCAACGCCCTTGAGGCCCTTGAGACGCAGAATCTCGATGGCCTTTTCGATGTCGCCATCGGCCTCGACGAGTGCGTTCTTGCTATCGAGCATGCCAGCGCCGAGACGCTCGCGAAGCTCCTTCACAGCGGCCATGCTTACTGCAGCCATGTGTGACTCCTTCTAGGAAAGATTATGAAAGGTGAAAAGAGGTGGTGAGGAGCGACCGAGGTTACTCGGCAGCGGGAGCCTCAGCGGCCTCAGCCGGGGCTGCTTCAGCCTCTGCAGCCGGAGCCTCAGCCTGATCAGCGTTCAGCAGCTCGACCTCCCACTCAGCGAGCGGCTCAGCTGCCTCAGCCTCGCCCTCAGCAGGCTTCTGGTGACGCTCCATGAGGCCCTCAGCAACAGCGTCAGCGATCACGCGGGTCAGCAGTGCGACCGAGCGGATTGCGTCGTCGTTGCCCGGAATCGGGTAGGTGACCTCGTCGGGATCGCAGTTGGTGTCGAGAATGGCAATCACGGGGATGCCGAGCTTCTTCGCCTCGTCGATCGCGAGGTGCTCCTTCTTGGTGTCAACCACCCAGAGAGCCGAAGGGGTCTTGCCCATGTGGCGGATGCCGCCGAGCGACTTCTGCAGCTTGTCGAGCTCGCGCTTCTTGAGCAGCAGCTCCTTCTTGGTGAAGCCGCTGGTGCCGCCCTCGAAGTCGAGCTGCTCGAGCTCCTTCATCTTCTCGAGGCGACCGGTGACGGTGTTGAAGTTGGTCAGCAGACCACCCAGCCAGCGCTGGTTCACGTAGGGCTGGTTGACGCGGTCGGCCTGCTCAGCGATGGCTTCCTGAGCCTGCTTCTTGGTGCCGACGAAGAGAATGTTGCCGCCGCGTGCAACGGTGTTCTTCACGAAGTCGTATGCCTCGTCGATGTAGCCGAGCGACTGCTGCAGGTCGATGATGTAGATGCCCGAGCGCTCGGTGAAGATGAAGCGCTTCATCTTCGGGTTCCAACGACGGGTCTGGTGTCCGAAGTGCACACCGCTGTCGAGCAGCTGGCGAATGGTTACGACGGCCATGGCCGTTCTCCTATTCCGCGCGCCAAAAAAGCGCGCTGTTACGGTTGTTTTCGAAGGCGGATGCCTCGAAACCTGGTGCCCTCGTGCTGCGCCGCTTCTGCAACAGAAGACCGATGGCGAAACTACGATGCGCGGGCACGCGAAGTCACCTCTTTCGAGATGCCCCACCAGCTTAGCATCTCTTTTGCCAGTTTGCCGATCGCTGCGCGCCCGGCTTGTCGCTCACAGGATGCCGTTTTGGTCGCGTTTTTCGGGTTGTGTGAGTAACTCATTTTCGGGGCGAGGATCGTGCGAAGCTCGAAGACATGACCCCCTTGCCACTTCGCATTCTCACCGCGCAGATTCTCGCGCTGCTCTTCAGCGCCGGCGCCTCCGGCGCGCTGTGGCTCCCGCCGCTCGGGCCGCCGCTTCGGGTGAGCGAAGGCTTCGATCTTTCCCGAGGGCCCTATGCCGCGGGACACCGCGGCATCGACCTGCCCGCGGCAGCGGGTGAAGCGGTGCTTGCCCCGGCAGACGGCGTCGTGACATTCAGCGGCACGGTGGTCGATAGGCCGGTGCTCTCGATCAGGGTAGACGCCCGCACCGTGGTGTCGTTCGAGCCGGTCGAGAGCGAGCTGCAGGCGGGCGATGCCGTCGCAAGGGGGCAGCCGCTAGGCACCGTGACGGCAGGCGGCCACTGCAGAACCGAGTGCCTGCATCTCGGCGCGCGCGTTGACGACGCCTATGTAAACCCGATGCGGTTCTTCAGGGGCCGGCCGGTGCTCGTGCCGTGGTGAGGCTAACTTCTCTGGCTGAACGCGGTCGTGTAGAGGCACACGCTCGCAGCAGTAGCCAGGTTGAGCGACTCGGCTTTGCCGTAGATCGGCAACCGCAGCGCCCGGTCGGCAAGAGAACGATCAGCCTCGCTGAGCCCTCTCGCTTCGTTGCCGAACACCCAGGCGGTGGGCTTCGAGAGCGAGGCGTCTCCGGCTTGCAGCTCGTCACCGTTCACGTCGGCCGCGATCACTGCGAGGCCGTGACTGCGAGCCGCATCAACGACGTCTGCGAGCGACCCGGCAGTCACCACGGGCAGATGAAACATCGAGCCTGTCGTTGAACGCACGACCTTCGGGTGCCAAGGGTCGATGCTCTCCCCGGCAAACACCACCGCATCGGCGCCGGCAGCGTCAGCGGCGCGCAACACGGTGCCCGCGTTGCCAGGGTCACGCACTTCGTGCAGCACGGCAACCAACTTGGCCGACGCGAACGCTGCCTCGATCGGGCTGTGTTCGATTCGGGCCACGGCGAGCACGCCCTGGGGTTGCACTGTTTCGGCCATAGCGGCGAGCACCTCATCACTCACCCGCACTATTTCGACCTCTGCCTCGTCGGCCAGACGATCGATCTCGAACTGCCAGGGCTCGCCACCCATCGTGGCGTAGACCGCAATCGCAGCCTGAGGGGAGTGCGCGAGCAGTTCGCGCACAGCTTGCGGGCCTTCTACGAGAAATTGACCCGCGGCGAGGCGATCCTTTTTGCGCGCGAGAGCGGCGACGCGGCGCACACGTGGCGCTTTCAGGTTATCGATCATGCTCATACTCTCAATCTACCGGCGCGAAGAAAGCTGAAGGGGCCGGCCACCGTTACCGGTGTGCCGACCCCTTCAGCGAAGCGAGAACGCTTAGGCAGCGGTCTTGGCTGCGTTCACGTCTTCGGGCAGAGCCTTCTTGGCAACCTCGACGAGCGCCGCGAACGAAGCAGGCTCGTTCACTGCGAGCTCAGCGAGCATGCGGCGGTCAACCTCGACACCTGCGAGCGCGAGGCCCTGGATGAAGCGGTTGTAGGTCAGGCCGTTGGCGCGTGCACCAGCGTTGATGCGCTGGATCCAGAGACGACGGAAGTCGCCCTTCTTCTTGCGACGGTCGTTGTAAGAGTAGACCAGCGAGTGAGTGACCTGCTCCTTGGCCTTGCGGTAGAGGCGCGAACGCTGCCCGCGGTAGCCCTCGGCGCGCTCGAGAATAACGCGACGCTTCTTGTGGGCGTTGACGGCCCGTTTTACTCTTGCCATTTCAGTTCTTCCTTAAAGTTCTTGTAGCTCGGGCGGTGCTTAGCGCACCAGCAGCTTCTTGGCCTGCTTGACGTCGCCAGCCGAGAGCACCTGGTCAGCGTTCAGCCGGCGCTTGCGCTTCGAGGCCTTCACCTCGAGGTTGTGGCGCATGCCGGCCTGCTGCTTCATCAGCTTGCCGCTGCCGGTTACCTTGAACCGCTTCTTCGCCCCCGAGTGGGTCTTCTGCTTAGGCATCTCTATCTCCTTGTTGTGGTGCGCGTCGCCTGGGCGACTACGTGGGTGTCGGCAAGACCAGCTGGCTGGCTGGCTGCCGTGAAACTATTCGGTCGGTGCGGCCTCAGCCTCGGCTTCGCCCGGCTTATCAGCTCGGCGCGATGCCTTCTCTTCGGCGCGGCGAGCGTTCTGCTCGGCCTTCGCTTCGCTCTTGTTCTTGAGCGGCGCGATCACCATGACCATGTTGCGACCGTCGATGCGGGGTGAGCTCTCGACGGTGCCGAACTCGGCGATGTCTTCGGCGAACTGCTGCAGCAGGCGCACGCCCATCTCAGGGCGCGACTGCTCGCGGCCGCGGAAGAGGATCATCGCCTTGACCTTGTCGCCCTGACCGAGGAAGCCGACGGCTCGCTTGGTCTTGGTCTCGTAGTCGTGCTTGTCGATCTTCAGGCGAAAACGCACCTCTTTCAGCACGGTGTTCGCCTGGTTGCGGCGAGCCTCTTTCGCCTTCTGCGCAGCCTCGTACTTGAACTTGCCGAAGTCCATGATCTTGGCCACGGGCGGCTTCGAGTTCGGGGCAACCTCGACAAGGTCGAGGTCAGCGTCTGCGGCGAGGCGCAGGGCGGTGCTGATCGGCACCACGCCGACCTGTTCGCCGCTGGGACCAACCAAACGCACTTCCTTGGCGTTGATTCGTTCGTTCGTACGGGGATCGCTGATCGCCGGCTCCTTAGATCGTGTGCGCAGCCGAAATTCGACTGTAAGCTCAGTTCTTTGCAAGCTTCGATCTAGAACCACGAAATACGTGTTCTACACCCTTTTCAGCTGTCTCACTGCACGCAACGAAACGGGGCGTCAACTACCCGGTAGCCTATTTATCGGCTTGGGGTGGGAGGATCTCCACTTGCAAGTTCCCGGCGAATGGCCGCGAACCTCTAGAATCTTAGCAAGACTTCACCCCACACGCAAGAAACGAAACACGAGGCCAACTGATGAGTGAGCAGCACGCAGAATCGATCGAAGCGCAAAGCGCCGCACGCGACATCGCCGAGGTGCCCGCGGTTGAGATCATCACGGCGGCAGCGGTGAACTTACTCAGCGCGGCAGCGATCAAGTGTGGGCTCTCAGACGATCCAGAGAACGAAACCGATCTTGACGAGGCTCGCAAGTTGATCAACGCGCTCGCAGGCCTCATCACCGCCGGCGCTCCCGAGATCAGCGATTCGCATGCCCGCCCACTGCGCGACGGGCTGCGCTCGGTGCAGCTCGCATTCCGCGAGGCATCGGCAATTCCCGACGAGCCCGGCAAGGGGCCCGGCGAGAAGTACACCGGCTCGGTCATCTAAGCCTCAAGTCATTTCGGCGGCACACCTCAGAAGCAGCGGCAGGGATCACCCAGATGCGCGCCGCACACAAGCCGGACGAAGACAGCCTCGAGGTGCTGCTCTTCGGCATTCGCGACAACACCGCGAACGAGGCAAGTCGCGTGATTGAGTCGCGAGCATCGACGAGCGATCGCCCGGCAGTCGAGCTCGGGCTCGCAAGTATCGGCGCGCTGCACGCGCTGCGCCCGAATCGCACTCGGCGCCTCGCGCTTCTGGCCTGGGAGGCGGCGCTTCTCACACCGCCCGGCAGCCACGATCGCATGGCCGCCGCAGCATCGTGCAAGTTTGCACAAGCATGGGGCACCCGAGCAGGCGCGCAGCGTGCTGCGACGGCCGCAGCCGCTCCTTCGCAAGACGACGAGCTGCGTGACGCCGTGCAGGCGATCGCCTCGATCTCCGAGCCGACATCGCTGCTCGAACACTTTCTGCGCTACCAACTCGCAGAGGCTCGGCTCGCCTGCGGCGAAGTTGCAGCCGCGGCCGACCTCGTCGATGCGGGTGCGGGCAGCGGGCTGGCTCCAGACAGACCATCGAGCGCCGCGGCTCACACGACTCTCCGCGTCTTCGGCACGGTGATGCGCTCGCGCACCCGACTGTTCGGTGGACGGGTACGAGAGGCCGCCGCCGAGCTCGAGCCCCTGAGCACTCCGAACGGTGCGGCTGTGCCCGAGCTCCTGCCGCTGGTGCTCGCCACCCGAATGCTCGTCGCCGCAAACGCCGACGAGCGCTCCCTCGCGGCAACCATATTCTCCGAGTTCAAGGACGAGACCGAGGTCGAACGCAGTTACCGCTCGGCTGGGCTGCAACTGCTCATCGCCTATGGCTTTCTCGGAATTGGCGACCTCGCCGAGGCGGCAACACGCGTGCACCTTTCGCGCAGCTGCGGGCCGCTGCTCGAGATCGACAATGCATTGAGCATCGAAACCTTGGTCTCGCTTGCCAGCGCAGAGGGCGACCTCGAGGCGGCGGAGGCCTGGTACCAGCTGCTCGAGCCGCACGCCGGGTCTCGCATCTCAGCTCCCGCTGCGGCGCGATGCAGCGCAAGGATTCACCTGCTTCGGGGCGACCCCATCGCCGCCGAGGCAAGCTCGGGGCTCGCCGCGCGAGAGGCTCGCGACGAGGGGAGATTGGTAGAAGCGGCCGAAGCAGAGATTCTCTCTGCACGCGCCCGGGTCGCCGCACACCAACCCGCGGCAGCAGCAGAGGGGCTCGCGCACCTGCTCGAACTGAGCGAGGCCGCCGGTCACCTCTCTGCTCGGCGAGCCGCAGCACAAGAGATGCGTGCGGCTGGCAGGCGGCTGCGCCCGACTCCCGGCAGCGCATGGGCCGGTCTCTCCGAGCGAGAGCGCGAGGTGGCGCTTCTCATCGCCGCGGGCCTCAGCAACGCCGAGATCGCGACCACACTCTTTCTCTCACCACACACCGTACGCGCTCACGTGTCACGCGTGTTGACCGCTTTTTCTGCGGCCAGCAGGCTCATGGTTGCATCTCGTGTGGCGGCGATGCTTCCGGCGCCAGAGGATCCCCCGCCAAGCCTCACAGCACGCCAGCATCAGGTCGCACTCGGCGTTGAACGCGGACTCGGCAACGAACAGATCGCGCATGAACTGGGCATCAGCGTCAAGACTGTAGAGAAGCACCTCACCGAGATTCACCGCCGCTGGGCTGTGCGCACTCGAACCGGCGTTGCGCGGCTCGTGCGCGCGCTCCCGACAATTCGTGCGCAGCGGTAGCCTCGGCGACCCGGGCGACGCAGAATAGACCGAACCCCTACTTTTGCATCGCTGAGCGAGCGCGCCACGATGATCACATGCACACCATCACCTCTCGAATTGCGCCTGTGTTCGGCATCGCACTGCTCGGCACGGCCCTGCTTGCCGGCTGCGCACCAACTGCTCCCGCACCAAACGCAGCCGGCGACACGTCTGAAAGCTCACCCGCGGTAAGCGAGACGAGCGAAGGGGCTGCCGCCAAGGACTGTTCGGGCGCCAGCACCGCTGGCTACGACCTCTTCGTCGACCCCGAGGTGCAGGTCGAACCGGCCCTCGACGTCTACCCGTTGCAGAGCGAGAACGACAAGATCACGTTCACCTACACGGGAGACATGAGCGGCGCGCCGACGTTCGGCTGGGATCTCTCGTACATCCAGGCAGAGGGTGGAGAAGTATCACCGCAGGGCGGCGAACCATTCTTCGACGAGGCCGGCGGGGTGTTTAGTCTCGCGGGGCCACGAACCACCGTCGGCGTCGACGGCGGCCCCCACACGGGCTTTCTCGATGTCATTGTCACGTCAAACGCAACCTTCGACGAAGCGGCCCAAAAGTACACTGCAGACACGAAGACGATCGCGCGGCTCTGCGTGTTGCTTGCCGAGTAGCGCACGAGCGAAGCCGCCGCGCAGTGTCAGGCGGCCCGTCGCCCTCAGATAGCATCGAGGGGTGAACGACCAGACCCCGGCAAGCCGCTCGACGAGCATTCGCTTAGGCGGTGTCGACTCGCTCGGGGTGGGCATCGGCATCTTTCCGCTCGGGGTGGCGCTGGGCTTTCTCGTGATTCAGGCCGGGCTGCCGTGGTGGCTCGCCCCGGCGCTCTCGATCGGCATCTTCGCCGGATCGGTCGAACTGCTGCTCGTCAGCATGATCGCGGCGGCCACTCCCCTGCTCACCATCGCCGCAACGGTGTTTGCGCTGAACTTTCGGCACGTGTTCTACCCGCTGAGCTTTCCGATTCAGGCCGTCAAGCCAGGCATCGGGCGCGCCTACTCGATCTACGCGATGATCGACGAGGCCTATGCCACCTATGTGTTGATGCCGCCCGAGAAGCTCACCTCAACTCGCATGCTCACCGGGCAGCTGCTCATGCAGGCGTACTGGGTCGGTGGTGGCCTGGTCGGCGTGTGCGTCGCGAGCTTGCTGCCCGAACCAATCGAAGGCTTTGAGTTCGCGCTTGTCTCACTGTTCATCGTGATGGCGCTCGACGCGGTGCGGGGGCGCCGCGAGATCCCGTCGGTCATTCTTGCCGGCCTCTCCGTCACCATCGCGATGGTCGCGTTTCCCGGTGCACAGCTGATCGCTGCCCTCGCGATCTTTACGCTCTCGCTCGTCGCCAGATTCTTCTGGCAGCGCAGGGCGCGGGGTGCCGGTCATGTCGCAGAAGAGGATCAGCCCGATGCCTGAGACCTGGTACATGATCGCAGCGGTCGCCATTGGCGGAGTGATCACGCTGCTGCTGCGCGCTTTACCTTTCGCCATTCTGAAGCCGCTGCGCAAGTCGAAGTTCGTGAAAGCGCTCGGGCAGTGGATGCCCGCCGGCCTGCTGGTGATCCTCGCGGTCGTAATGCTTGCGAACGAGATCAGCGCGCAACCCGGCAAGCTCTGGGTGGTAGCGATCGCTTCCGCCGTCACGATCGCCACACATCTCTTTGCGGGGCGCCGGGCCCTGCTCAGCATCTTCGCCGGCACGACTGTCTATATCGTGCTGCTGAACTTCTTCTAGAGCACTTCTCGCCCGAGCCTCTGCGTGCTAGCGCAGCACGAGCTTGAGCGAGTCGACTCGCCCGGCGATGACCTCACTCGCAGCCCAGCGCTGCTGCAGCTCTGTCAGCAACGCCGTAAGCTCGTGCTGCTCGAGCCCGGGGCGCAGCGAGACCATCACCGCAACCTCGGCTTCGAGCAGGCGCGCCTCGGGGTCGGCAGGGGCAATCTCGACCCCTCGCACTCGGGGGTCATCGCTCGCGGACACCCTGAAGGCCGTGATGACCTCGGCGTCCGCCCAGGCCGGCAGCGCCACGGCGCCGAGCGCGACGGCCTCGAGCTGCGTGCGCCTCACCCCGAGCTCAGCCAGGGGGGTCCCCGGGTCTACGATGATCAGATCGGTCTGCTCCTGGGCAGCAGCGAGCGCGGCCTGCGGCATCGGCACCGGGATCGGCCGAGCCTCGGCGTTCCAGGCCCGCATGGCGGCGACGCCGCTGAACACAGGCATCACGCGGCGCCCATCGGGGGCCGCGACCGTCACGATCGACAGCTCCTGGGTCTTTTCTACGGTGCGCCCCTCGGGCGTCACACCGAGATCGCCGGCCTCGGCGAGCAGCGGAATCAGCACCCGGCTCGCCGAGAGCGCTAGCAGCGCATCCGAGTGCGCGGCGGCAAGTGCATCTCGCGCCTCGGGCGACGGCGCTGATCCTTTTCGATACTGCTTTGCAGACTCACGCAGGCGCGCGACCGCAAGCCGCAGCGCCTCGGGCGTAGCGCCGTCGTCACCAGCGAACGCGGTCTCATGGTGGTCGAAATTGCGTCCCCGCCAGGGAAATCCGGCCGAGTCTGCTGCGCCACCCGCAACGAGCGACGCCGGCACCCCGGTGCTGCGGGGAGCATCGCCGGTAGACGGAAGCTTCTTGATCGCCAAGGCGAGCGCTACGCGCGGCCCGCCACGTCGAGCGCTGCGGGCAAGGTGAACGCGCCCGCGTAGAGCGCCTTGCCGACGATTGCGCCCTCAACGCCGCACGACACGAGCTCACGCAGTGCGGCGATATCGTCGAGGCTCGAGACGCCGCCCGATGCGACCACGGGGCGGTCGGTTCGTGCGCACACCTGCTTCAGCAGTTCGACGTTCGGGCCGCGCAGCGTGCCGTCTTTGGTGACATCGGTGACCACATAGCGCGGGCAGCGGGAGTCTTCGAGGCGGTCGAGCACCTCCCACAGGTTGCCGCCCTCTTGGGTCCAGCCGCGGGCGGCAAGGGTCTCGCCGCGCACGTCGAGGCCCACCGCGATCTGATCGCCGTAGCGCGCGATGACGGCGCGGGTCCACTCGGGGTTTTCGAGGGCCGCCGTGCCGAGGTTGACGCGGGTGGCACCGAGCTCGAGAGCCGCCTCGAGGCTGGCGTCGTCACGAATGCCACCGGACAGCTCGATCTTCACGCGCTTCGACTGCTTGATGACCTTGCGCAGCAATGCCGCGTTGCTGCCGCGACCAAAAGCGGCGTCGAGGTCGACGAGGTGAATCCACTCGGCCCCTTGCTCGATCCAGTCGAGTGCGGCATCGACCGGACTACCGTAGCTGGTCTCGGTGCCGGCCTCGCCCTGCGTGAGGCGCACGGCCTTGCCGTCTGCGACATCAACGGCGGGCAGCAGTTCGAGCCTGGGCTGTGAGCTGAGTTCGGTCATCGGTTGTGGTTCCTTAAGACGTAGATTCGGTGAATTTCGTTGCGGGCGAGGATCGCTGCTTACAGCGACTCGACCCAGTTGCGCAGCAGGTGAATGCCTGCCTCACCAGACTTTTCTGGGTGAAACTGTGTGGCAGTGAGTGGGCCGTTCTCGACGGCAGCGATGAAGCGTTCGCCGTGCTCTGCCCAGGTCACGAGTGGCACGGTGGAGGCCGTGCGCCCCTCGATGCTCCACTCGGTCGCGGCGTAGCTGTGCACGAAGTAGAAGCGCTCGTGCTCGATGCCTGTGAACAGCTTCGAGCCGGCGGGTGCTTCGACCGTGTTCCAGCCCATGTGCGGCAGGCGGTCTGCCTGCAGCTGGCGCACGGTGCCCGGCCACTGGCCGAGACCCTCGCTCTCGACGCCGTGCTCTACGCCGCGGTCGAACATCACCTGTTCCCCGACGCAGATGCCGAGCACCGGGCGGCCGCCGGCGAGGCGGCGATCGATCAGCTCGTCACCGCGTACGGCCTTCAGCTGGCGCATCACGGCGTCGAAGGCCCCGACGCCCGGCACCAGCAGGCCGTCGGCCTGCATGACGGTCTGGTGATCCTTGGTGAGCACGACCTCGGCGCCAGCGGCCTCGAGCGCTTTGACCACCGAGTGCACGTTGCCAGACCCGTAGTCAAGCACGGCGACGAGCTTGCGAGGAGACGTGCCATCGGTACCGTCGGCAACGAGCTTGTGAGGCGAAGTGCCCTCGTCTGCGCTCACAGTTTTCCCTTGGTGCTCGGCACCCCGACAACGAGCGGGTCGAGTGCTTTCGCCTCGCGGAACGCGCGCGCGAACGCCTTGAACTCGGCCTCGGCGATGTGGTGAGGGTCGCGGCCCTCGATGAGCTTAAGGTGCACGGTGAGCCGGGCGTTCAGCGTGAGTGCTTCGAAGAAGTGCCGCACCATGCTGCCGGTGAAGTGGCCGCCGATGAGGTGAAACTCGAAGCCCGCGGGCTCGCCGCTGTGCACGAGGTAGGGCCGACCAGAAATGTCGACAACGGCTTGGGAGAGCGCCTCGTCGAGCGGAACGAGTGCGTCGCCGTATCGGCTGATACCGCTCTTGTCGCCAAGCGCCTCGAGCAGCGCCGCACCGAGCAGAATGCCGGTGTCTTCGACGGTGTGGTGCACATCAATGTGCACGTCGCCGGTCGCCCGCACAGTGAGGTCGGTCAGCGAGTGCCGTGCGAACGCGGTGAGCATGTGGTCGAAGAACGGCACACCGGTCGAGACGTCGGCAACGCCTGCGCCATCGAGGTTAACGCTGACAGTGATCTGAGACTCGCTCGTGGCTCGTTCGAGCGATGCGATGCGGGGAGCGTGAGACATAAGCTCAATCTTAGCCTTTCGGCGAGGCCTCGCTTCGGCGCCGAAGCGCGACGACCACCCAAATCGCGGCAAGCACGAGAAAGACGAGCAGCACCGCCCAGTTCGGCACCGCCGCAGTCGTGCGCATCACGCTGGCCTCAAGGCCCGCCTGCTGGGTCGCACCAAGCACCCCACCGAGCGATGTCGTGCCGCGAGTGAGCAAGAGTAGTACCCCTATCCCCGCGGTCAACCCGCCGCCTATGATGCTCGTCCACGAGTTACGCCAGCGTCCAATGACCAGTTCTCTCGGACGCACGAGGCGACGCACGACCGGCAGGCGGTTCCAGAGCAGCGCAAGCAGCACCAACGGCACCACCATTCCGAAGGCAAAGACCAGCAGCACTACGCCCCCGAAGAGGGCGTTGCCACCGAACGCGGCGAACGTCAACGCAGCACCGAGCATTGGGCCCGCGCACACACCAGCCAGGCCGTAGACGGTGCCGAGAGCAAACACCGAAGCAATCGACGCGCTCTGCGCGCCGCGTTGGCGTGCAAGCCCAGGCACTGGCACGCCGAGCATCATCACGAGACCGAGCACGATCACCACAACGGCAGCCACGGTCACAAGCTCAAACCGAAACCGGTTCACCCACGCTCCGAGGGTGCCAGCAAGCATGCCCAACGGCACGAGCGCCGTCGCCAGCCCGGCGAAGAACACCCCGGTTCGCGCGAAGAGTGCTCCCGGGCTCGTGAACGCATACGCGAAAAACGCCGGCAACAACATGACCGAGCAGGGGCTCAGCAGGGTGAGCACTCCCCCCAGAAACGCTCCGAGAAGGCTGAGATTCACGAGGCAGACAGCGCGAGTTGCTGGTCGAGAAACTGGCGGAAGCTCTCGATTGGCTGCGCCCCGCTGATGGCTTGATCGCCGACGGCGAAGAACGGAACTCCCGTGACTCCGAGCTGCCCCGCGCGCTCGGTGCTCTGACGCACGGCGGCGGCGAGATCTTCACGCTGCATGTCTCCCTCGAACTGCTCGAGGTCCGGCACACCCGCGACCTTCGCCAGCTCAATGAGTTCGTCCGTGGGCAACTCGGGGTGCCCGCTCTCTGGCGCGGCTTCATAGACAGCGCCAAGGAACTCGAAGTACTTGCCCTGCTCCCCCGCGGCACGCGCGGCGACCGCGGCCCGAAGCGACTCATCTCCGAAGAAGGCAACGTCGTGCACCTCGATGCGAACCTTGCCCTCGTCAACATACTCCTGAACAAGCTGCGGAAGCACATCTCGCGAGAACACTGCGCAGAACGGGCAGCGGAAGTCGACCCACTCGCTCAGCACGACCGGCGCATCAATAGCTCCGATGGCCATCGGATCATCCGCTTCGAGGCGAACGTGGGATGCCGGCCCGGCATTGCCCGACCCTTCGCCCTTACCGGAGGTTTCGCCTGTTGCGTTCGTCGCCGACGGGGAGGCCACAGAGCTCGCGGCCTTCCATTGGAATCCACCAAACAACAGGGCCGCGATCGCAACGGTGCCGAGCACGAGATTGAGAGTTCTCGATCGCCTCAGTTTTCGTTCAAGATGGTGACGGGGCAAGGCTTCGGGAGGCGTGCTCATGGCTTCAGGTTATGGCACACAGTTGCGCAAAACCTCTGCTCCCGTTCAGCTTCATCTGGCAAAGGGAGGCCACGCTGCCGACGCCTCGAACGCCCGCCTAGGCACCGCTAACGTGCGCCGCCTGGGCCCAGCGCACGGATGGCCTCGATAAGTTGCGTGGTCTCGTCTTCTGTTCCAGCGGTCAGGCGCAGATGCCCCTCAATGCTCAAGTTCCGAACCAGAATGCCATGCGCTCGCAGCGCCTCGAACGTCGCCTCGGGGTCGGCGAACCCGCCGACGAGCAAGAAGTTCGAACCCGACGGATGCACGAGATAGCCCATCTTCTCGAGTTCGCCCCCGAGGCGATCGCGCTGCTCTCGAATGTCGTCGACGGCGCGCAGCATCTCAGCCGAGTGCCGCAGCGCAGCCGAGGCCGCCGCCTGCGTGAGCGCCGAGAGGTGGTACGGCAAGCGCACGAGCCGCAGCGCGTCGATCACGGCGGAATCTGCCGCAAGATAGCCCAGGCGCACACCGGCGAATGCGAACGCCTTGCTCATCGTGCGCGACACCATGAGACGTGGTCGGCCCGGCAGCAGCTCAAGCGCGCTCGGGTGCGCGTCGTCGAACTCGTGGTAGGCCTCGTCCACGATCAGCATGCCGTCAAAAGCGTCGTAGGCGGCGGTCACTACGTCGAGATCGAGCGATGTGCCCGTAGGGTTGTTCGGCCCGCACAGAATCACGATGCTGGGGCGGTGCTCAAGAATCGCCGCCCGCACGACTTCTGGCGTCAGCGCATACCCGTCGGGGCGCGGGATCGCCACCCACCCGGTATCGGTACCGTCTGCGAGCAACGGGTACATGGAGTACGTGGGGGTGAAGCTCAGCAGACTGCGCCCCGGCCCGCCGAATGCCTGCAGCACTTGCTGCAGCACCTCGTTCGATCCGTTTGCCGCCCAGAGCTGCTCTGGAGTGAGGTCGTGGCCGAGGTACCGCGCAAGGTCTTCGCGCAGGCCGAGAAACTCGCGATCCGGGTACCTATTCACCCCGCGTACCGCCTCTGCGAGCGAAGCGACGATGTCTGCCACCACGTCTTCCGGCAGCGGATGCGTGTTCTCGTTCACGTTCAGGCTGACGGGAACCGGGTCTTGGGGAGCGCCGTACGGCTCCTTGCCGACGAGGTTTGAACGCAGGGGCAGGTCGCTGAGGCTGGTCACCCTTCCAGTGTAGTGATCGCGTAGGGCCGCTCAGCCCCTACGCTGCCCCTCCCTTACAGGCCAAGGTCGGAAGCAGTCACCACACCCGGCGCGTCTGCGTAACGCAGCGGAACCGCAATAGGCTGACCTGCGAGCACGCCCGAACCGTCGAGCTGGTTGAGTCGCACGATCTCGGCAACCAGGTCTCGGGGGTCGGTGTTCGGATCGATGCTGCTTGCCACCTGCCAGAGCGAGTCACCCGGCTGCACCACGACATAACCGAACTCGGCCCCGCTCGACTCCGCAGAAGCCACGGCCTGTGCACCGCTGAATGTTGCGACTACCGCAAGCACGCCGATGAAAAGCAGCGTGGCGAGCGTGCCGAACACCGCGCGGCCGCGGCGAGTGAGGCGCAGGCGGGCGGGCGCATCAGAAGCCATCGGCGACATCTCTGCGTGAACTTCAGCTCGCGAGTGCGAAACCGTCAGCGGGGTAGAAATGGTGGTGATCGATGCGCTCATGATGATTGCTCCTTGCGTCGAGATGCTCGGATCGCTTCGCGACTCGAATATCTGTTTCGAATATACTTTCGATGTTTTGAAACCGCAACCCCGAATTCGAAGATCTGCTCGAATATTTTCACGCGACACTCGAACAAATCTTTGCTTCTCTTCGAATACAGGGGCTACTGTTTCGATTACGAGGAGTGAATCAGAGACCACCGACAACGAAGACGAGCGCAATCAAACTTGTTTGAATTGCCGAGGCTGAGGCAGTCGGCTGAAATCACGAAGTGATAAGCACCGACATTCACGGATCAGTCACACAGAAGGTCACGATCCGAGAGCGAAAGAAGAGACGATGACTGCAGAATCCCGCGGCCGTGCACCCAAGCCGCTGACCGAGAAACAGCAGGCGATCCTCGAATACATTTCGCGCTCCGTCGAGAGCCGCGGCTATCCACCGAGCATGCGTGAGATCGGCGATGCCGTCGGACTGTCGTCGCTCTCGAGCGTCACCCACCAGCTCAGCAGGCTCGAACTTGCCGGGCATATTCGTCGCGACCCGAACCGCCCGCGTGCACTCGAGGTGCTCACCGAACTCGCGAGCACTGTGCAGGCGATCGCGGATTCACCGACGGTGCAACCAGAGGAGACCGCATACGTGCCGCTCGTGGGCCGCATCGCCGCCGGCGTGCCGATCACAGCAGAGCAGCAGGTCGAAGAACTGGTCCCTCTCCCCCGTCAGCTCGTTGGTGACGGCCAGCTCTTCATGTTGAAGGTGTACGGCGAGTCAATGATCGACGCCGCGATCTGCGACGGCGACTTCGTTGTGGTGCGTCAGCAGCGCGACGCCGAGAACGGCGATATCGTCGCGGCCATGCTCGACGGTGAAGCGACGGTCAAGGTGTTTCGCCGACGCGACGGTCATACCTGGCTGCTGCCGCGCAACAGCGCGTTCGAGCCCATTCTCGGTGACCACGCGGAGGTGCTCGGCAAGGTCGTGGCGGTCTTCCGCTCCGTCTAACGCCAGCCAGAGCCTCCCTGCCGGGCTCTGCTACGCGGCCGCCGATTCCAGCAGCTCGAGCTCACGCAGCACCGCGAGCACCTGTTCGTGCCGGTTGAAGGTATACAGGTGAATCGACGGAGCTCCCCCGGCAAGCAGCTCGCGGCACAGCTCGATCACATGCTCGACCCCGAGCTCGGGAGCGTAGCCGCCGGACTCGTCCATCTCGCGCACGAGCTCGCCAGGTGCGGGCCGGCCCGCGAGCGACGCGACTTTGCGCAGCTGGGCGCTCGTCGACACCGGCATGAGCCCGGGCAGCACCGGCATTGTGAGGCCGCGGGATCGCGCCTCAGCCACGAAGCCCAGATACTCTTCGGCGCGAAAGAACAACTGCGTGATCGCAAACTGGGCGCCGGCCTCCTGCTTCGCCACCAGCCAGTCGATGTCTGCCTCGCGTGAGCGCGAGAGCGGATGCCCGTTCGGGTAAGCAGCAACCGCGGTTCTGCCGACGCTCGTGAAGGCGGGTCGCTCTGCACGCACTTCGGCGATGAGGCGCACGAGCTCGAGCGAACTCAGCGAGCCAGAGACGAGTTCGTCGTCTTCGCCGAAGCCTCTCGGCGGGTCACCTCGCAGCGCAAGAAAGTCGTGCACGCCTGAGTCGATCACGCCGTGAATCGCCGCCTTCACCGCCTCACGGCCCTCACCAACGGTCGTCAAATGCGCGAGCGGCAGCGCATCACTGTGGTCGCGCAGATAGCGAAGCAGGTCGAGCGACGCATCTCTGTTCGAGCCATTGGCTCCATAGGTGACCGAGATAAAGTCGGGCTGTGCCGCGGCGAGGTGTTGCACTGCGTTGCCGAGCGCCAGCGCGGCTGCTCCGCTTCTCGCGGGAAAGACCTCGAATGAGAAACGGGCGCGCGTCGGCGCGGTCCCGGTGAGCAGCAGCGCGTTCACGGCAGCACCAACGCGGTTCCTGTCGCACCGTATCCCGCATACGACTGAGAACCGGTGGGTCTGCCGGCAAGCTCTTCACTTGCGAGCTCGGTGCCGCGCACGCGCGCCGCGATCTTCGCGAATGCCACGTCGCGCGCGAAATCCGGCGAACCGTGGCGCGGCTTCTCGTCGATGAGGTAGGGCGAGAACCCGCAGTCATCGGTCGAACCGAGCAGCTCCGCCGGAATAAAGCGCGCCGCTTGCACGAGACGGTCACGAATCTCTTCGGCGGTCTCGAGCTTTGGGCTCGTCGGATTCGTCACCCCCAGCAGTACGCGAGGCGCCGAACGCTCGCCCGAGCGTGCGAGATGCCGCAGCTGTCGCCCGACGAGGCGAGCCACCCCGTCGGGGTCCTTTTCGCTCGCGGACTGCACCAGAAAGTAGCCGGCCTCGATCTGAAACAGCTCGGGAATCAGTTCGGCGTAGTCAACGTCTGCCGAGTGCGCCGAGTCGTTGTCGTTGCCGGGGCAGGTGTGCACACCGACCGCCGCACGCAGTTCGTCGGGCAGCTCGGCGAGCACCCGATTGATCAGCTCGATGAAGCCGCCAAGCGCTTCGGGTCCGGCCCACGGAGCACGCAGATCGTCGCGCAGTGCGAGCCTGCCCTCGGTGAAGTCGATCGAGACACGCGAGGCTCCCGCGGCGAAACACCTGCGTATGTCTTCGGCACAGCAGGCAACCACGTCGTCAAGAAACTCCGCCCGAGAGTAGTCGCCGAGACCCTCGGCAGGCACCATCAGTGACAGCATCGAGGGCGAGATGACGGCCTGTTTCAGCGGCAACGAGGTCAGTTCGCGGGATCGCGCCACATCGTCGGCTGCCCAGCTACGAAAGCGAAACGGGCCGCTTGCGAGACTCGGAATCACCCGGTGGTGCCCGTCTGCGAACACCGCGAACACCGGCCCGACCTCTACCCCACCGTCGTGCGGCGAGGTGCCGAGCGGGTAGCTCGAGAAGCTCTGCCTGCGCTGCTCGCCATCGCTTACGAGCGGCGAGCCGGTCTCGGCGAAGCGATCCAACGTATCGCGAACCGCCGCATCTTGCGCGCGCTCGAGCTCGGCGGCCGAGATCTGCCCGATCTCCGCGTCGAGCACGGCTCGCTGCAGCACGCTCGGGCGCGGCAGTGAGCCGACAGGCTCGGTTGGTAGCTCAGCACCGCCCGGCCAAGCGGTGCTCATACGTGTTCGGCGCGAACCGCGCGAGCCGCCTTGACCAAGCCGCGAAGGCTCGCGACGGTCTCCTCGTAGCCGCGAGTCTTGAGACCGCAGTCGGGGTTCACCCAGAGCTGACGGCCCGGGATCCTCGCCGCGGCGATGCGAATCAGCTCTTCTTGCTCGGCAGCCGACGGCACGCGGGGCGAGTGAATGTCGTAGACGCCCGGGCCGATGCCACGCGAATAGCCGTGCTCGCCGAGCGGCTCGACCACGTCCATGCGGCTGCGCGCCGCCTCGATCGAGGTCACGTCGGCGTCGAGCCCGTCAACCGCGTCGATGATCTCGCCGAACTCCGAGTAACAGAGGTGCGTGTGAATCTGCACATCGGGGGCCGCACCAGAGGTCGCGAGGCGAAACGCTCCGACCGACCAGTCGAGGTAGTCGGCCTGCCGACCGCTGTCGAGCGGAAGCAGCTCGCGAAGCGCGGGTTCGTCGACCTGCACGATACCAATGCCTGCGGCCACGAGGTCGTCGATCTCGTCACGCAGCGAGAGCGCGACCTGACGTGCCGTCTCGCCGAGCGGTTGATCGTCGCGAACGAATGACCAGGCGAGGATCGTAACCGGGCCGGTGAGCATGCCCTTCACCGGGCGTTCCGTCAGCGACTGCGCATAGGCCGACCACTCGACGGTAATCGGTGCCGGTCGCGAGACGTCGCCCCAGAGAATCGAGGGGCGGGTAGCGCGCGTACCGTAGCTCTGCACCCAGCCGTGCTCGGTCACCGCAAAACCGTCCAGGTGCTCTGCGAAGTACTGCACCATGTCGTTGCGCTCGGCTTCGCCGTGCACGAGCACGTCGAGGCCGATCTCTTCTTGCAGGCGAATGACGCGCTCGATCTCTTCGCGCAAGAAGCCGTCGTATGCAGCGGCATCGATCTCGCCGCGCGTGTGCGCGGCGCGCGCCCTGCGAATCTCGCCGGTCTGCGGAAACGAGCCGATGGTCGTGGTCGCGAACTGGGGAATACCGAGCGCCAGCTGGGCGTCGCGGCGCTCCTGCTCGCTGACCCGGCTCAAGTCGGCGTCGCTGATGCTCGCCGCGCGCTCGCGCACCGCGTCGACGCGCACTCCTGGTGCGGCTGCTCGGTCGGCGAGCGCCTGCGCGGTCGCTTCGAGTTCTGCCTCGATCGCCTCTGCACCCTCGTCGAGGCCACGCGCGAGCGTCGCGGCCTGCGCGACCTTTTGATCGGCAAACGCGAGCCATGACTTCAGGCGCGCGTCGAGTTTCGACTCGTCGTTCACGTCGTGCGGCACGTGTTGCAGGCTGTTCGAGGTGCCGATGACCACGTCGATGCCCGCGACCTTCAGGTCTTGTGCAATGGTCGAGGCAACCCGCAGGTCGGTGCGCCAGATATTGCGGCCGTCAACGAGACCTGCCACGAACTGCTTCTCGTAGAAGGCGCTGAAGAGCTCTCCCGACTCGAAGGCCCCGGCGGGCAGCGTGCCGCGCACGAGATCGGCATGCACGGCCTCGACGGGCAGCGCCGCGAGACGCAGCAGCGCGTGCGATGAGTCGCCGTAGGGCGCGGTCAGCAGCACCTTCGGCCGGTTATTCGAATTTCCAATAACCGAGTAGGCGCGCTCGACGAGAGCCACGACCTCTTCGCGCGGCACCGAGAGCGAATCAGACACGAGCGCGGGCTCGTCGAGCTGCACCCAGGTGGCGCCCGCAGCGGCGAGCTCGCCCAGCAGCGCGACGTAAGCCGCCACCGCATCGTCGATGCGGCTGATCGGCGCGAAGCCCTCGGCAGCCTCGTCGCTCGCCTTGGCAAGCAGCAGGTAGGTGACCGGGCCGACGAGCACGGGGCGAGATTCAATGCCCTGCGCCGCAGCCTCACCGAGTTGCGTCACGAGCGCGCTCGGGTTCGCTGCGAAGAGAGTGCGCTCGTCGATCTCGGGCACACTGTAGTGATAGTTCGTGTCGAACCACTTCGTCATCTCGAGCGGCTGGTGGTCGCTATCGCCGCGGGCGAGCGTGAAGTAGAGGTCGAGGTCGGTCGCTCCCTCGCGCGCGGCGACGTCGGCGAAGCGCGTCGGAACCGCGCCGAGCGCAAGCGTCGCGTCGAGCACCTGGTCGTAGAAGCTGAAGCTCTCGGGCACCGCGCCGCCCTCAGCTTGCAGGCCGAGTTCGACGAGCCGGGTGCGCGTCGCGGCCCTCAGCTCTGCAGCGGCCGCGTGCAGCCCCTGTTGATCGATGTCGCCTCTCCAGTAGCTCTCTACGGCGCGCTTCAGCTCGCGCCTGCGGCCAATGCGAGGGTAACCGAGGATCGTGGCGGTGGGCAGGTTGCTACGGTGCGACATGGGCTTCTTTCGACGAGGATCACGCTGACCCTCTCGACAGTAGTCACCCGAGGCGAGCTTCGGCTCGAGCGTGTCAAACGGTTACCGCACGTTACTCAGTGTGAAGCGCCAGAGCGACAGCCCGATCTGCGCGTCAGGCCAGATATGGCTCGAGCTTCGCGAGTGTCTCGCCACCAACGAAAGCGTGCACGCGGGTGCCGTCTTCGACGTACTCGGTGCCGATCACGCGGTTGCGCTCATGCAGCTCGGCCACCAGGTCACCGCGGTCGTATGGCACGGTGACGGTCACCTCGCGGTCGGGTACGGGAAGCGCTGCTGCGATCCTCGCCTGCAACTCTTCGATGCCCTCGCCCGTGCGAGCCGACACGAACACGGCGTCTGGCACCATGCCGTGCAGCACGAGGCGCTGCGTCTCGTCGATGAGGTCGCTCTTATTGAAGGCGACAATCTCGGGGAGCGCCTGCGCATCGACCTCGGCGATGACGTCGCGCACGGTGCGCAACTGCGCGGCGGGGTCGGGGTGCGAGCCGTCGACCACGTGCACGATCACGTCTGAGCCGGCAACCTCTTCGAACGTCGAGCGGAACGCCTCGACCAGCTGGTGAGGCAGGTTGCGCACGAACCCGACGGTGTCGGCATAAGTGAAACGCCGGCCGTCGGCAGTCTCGGCGTGTCGCACCGTCGTGTCGAGCGTCGCGAAGAGCTGGTTCTGCACGAGCGCTTCGGCGCCGGTGAGCCGGTTCAAGAGGCTCGACTTGCCGGCGTTCGTGTACCCGGCGATGGCGACCGACGGCACCTCTCCCCGCTTGCGGTTCGCGCGCTTGGCCTCGCGGGCCGGCGCGAATCCCTTGATCTGCTGCCGCAGCTTCGCCATGCGGGTGTTGATGCGTCGACGATCGAGCTCGATCTTCGTCTCACCTGGGCCGCGGGAGCCCATGCCCGCACCGCCAGCGCCGACCTGACCGCCGGCCTGGCGCGACATCGAGTCACCCCAGCCGCGCAGTCTCGGCAGCAGGTACTGCAGCTGGGCCAGCTCGACCTGGGCCTTGCCCTCGCGGCTCTTCGCGTGCTGGCTGAAGATGTCGAGAATCACCGCCGTGCGGTCGATCACCTTCACCTTCACCACATCTTCGAGTGCCCTACGCTGGCTCGGCGCGAGTTCGGTGTCGGCGACGACGGTATCGGCGCCGACCGCGGCGACGAGCTCGGCGAGCTCCTGCGCTTTGCCCTTGCCGAGGTACGTCGCCGGGTCAGGGTTGGCTCGCCGCTGCAGCAGGCCGTCGAGCACCTCTGCGCCTGCGGTCTCGGCGAGCGCCGCGAGTTCGCGCAGCGAGTTCTCGGCATCCTCGGTGCCCTGCTTTGAGCTCTGCGAGTAGACGCCGATCAGCACCACCTTCTCGAGGCGCAACTGTCGGTATTCGACCTCGGTCACGTCTTCGAGCTCGGTCGAGAGGCCTGCGACGCGCTTCAACGAGGCGCGCTCCTCGCGCTCGAGTCTGATCGCGTCGAACTCGCCTGCCGCGAACTCGTGCGCCTCGTCGCCGAGCGCCTGGGCACCGCTGAGATCGCGAATTACCGTCGCCGTGCGAGTGTTCGAGGCGCGCCGAAGCACCCGATCGAGCGCGTTATCGGCCTCACTGCCGTGCTCGCTGCTCGTATCGTGCTCGTCGTTGCCGAGATCTTGCGGGGTGTCGTCGTGCTGCATCGTCATTCTGCATTCAAGTCTAGGTTGCGGCACGGGCATGCGGCACCCTGTTCACCGACAGCGCAGCCCTATAGCGCGGCGGGCCGGCCAAGGGGCAACGCGTTCCGTGCGAGATATGCGTTTCGTGCGAGATTCTGGCCGGATTTCTCGCACGAAACGCATATCTCGCACGCTGCGCGCTCGACCTCGCCGGGGCTGCGATAATCGACGGGTGAGCGAGCACTACTTCAGCGAGGCACCGTCAGGCGAATTCACCCCGCGAGAGATCGAGGTGACGCTCGCGGGTGCGCCCCGAAGTGTGCTCACCGCAGGCGGCGTGTTCAGCCCAGAGCACCTCGACCGAGGCACCGAGATTCTGCTGCGCACGATTGCGGAGTTCAGTGACGAATTCGATGGCGGCGAGGATCAGGCCCCGCTGCTCGACCTCGGTTGCGGCTGGGGGCCGATCGCGCTCTCGGCCGCGCTCACCCACCCACGACGCGAGGTGTGGGCCGTCGACGTGAACGAGCGTTCACGCGACCTCACCCGCACGAACGCCGAGCGCCTCGGCCTCGAGAACGTGCGGGTTGCCGCCCCCGGTGAGGTGCCTGAAACACTGAGGTTCGGCGAGATCCGCTCGAACCCGCCGATTCGTGTCGGCAAAGAAGTGCTGCACAGGATGCTCCGACTGTGGCTGCCTCGTCTGGTCGTCGGCGGCGAGGCATACCTGGTCGTCGCGAAGCACCTCGGCGCAGATTCGCTGCAGCGTTGGATCGCGGCAGAGTTCGACGAGCTCGAGGTCGGCCGCATCGCACGAGACAAGGGCTTTCACGTCATCGAGGCCGTGCGCGAGCGCGAGTAGGCGCTCGATTCACCGCCCCGCTCTGGCAAGAACTCCCTATTCGGGCAGCTCGATGGTGCCCGAATAGACGAGCTCCGCGGGGCCCGAGAGCGAGACGTGCTCGCCCTCTTCTGTTGCGAACATGCGCACGGCGAGGCGACCGCCGGGCACTTCGACGCTCCAGCTGTTCGGCATCTGCTCGCCGCCCCAGTGCCGAAACGCGAGCGCCGCGGCGGCGGTGCCGGTGCCGCACGAGAGCGTCTCGCCAGAGCCCCGCTCGTGCACGCGCATGCGAATGTGCGCCACGCCATTCTTCAGCAGCGGCTCTTCGGGTACGACGAACTCGACGTTCGCGCCGTTCTCGGGAAGCGGCCCCAGCTCGGGCGCCGCGGTGAGATCGAGCCCGTCGAGCTTCGAGTCATCTGAGAGCACGGTCACCACGTGCGGGTTTCCGAGGTCGATGCCAAGGCCTGGGCGCGACACGTGCAAGCCGCGGGCGTTCACCAGATACTCCTCGCCGAGCCGCCAGCGGCCGAGGTCGACAGTGTAGCCAGAGGCCCCTGCGAGCACGTCCTTCACCCCGGCGCGCGTGCCGATGGCGATGGTGTCGCGGCGCTCGGGCGCGATGAGCCCCTCGGTGATCAGATAGTGGGCGTAGACGCGAATGCCGTTGCCGCACATCTCGGCGGGGCTGCCGTCTGCGTTCCAGTAGTCCATGAACCACTCGGCCTCGGGAGCTTCGGCAAGGATCGCGGCACCCTCTGCGATCGCCTTCGAGCGCACCGCACGGATCACCCCGTCGGCACCGACGCCGAAGTGCCGGTCGCAGATCAGGCTGATCTGCTCGGGCGTCAGATCGATCTCGCCGTCGGGGTCGGTGAAGAGCACGAAGTCGTTGCCGGTGCCGTGGCCCTTGGTGAAGCTCAGAGTAGTCACACCATAAGTCTATGCGGGTCGGCGCAAGGTGATCCTCGTCGCGCAGAATCGAATCGAGTAACTCGAAGCTCCACTTGACGTACTACGCCACACGTACTATGTTTAACGTAAGATCACGATCGAAAGGAGACGAGATGATCAGCGCAGATGCGATTCGCGGCTACATCGATCTCATGATCCTGTCGCTGCTGCGCAGCACTCCCTCGTACGCCTACGAGATCGCCCAGCAGATCAGCGAGGTGACGGGCGACGAGTACGCGATTAAGCAGACGACCCTCTACTCGGCGGTCAAGCGGCTCGAGAACTCGGCCCTCGTTACGTCGTTCCCCGGCACCTCGGAATCGGGCAAACCGAGAACCTACTACCAGATCACCGAACAGGGGCTTGGCTACCTCGACGCCAAGGCCCGCGAGTGGCAGCACACCAAAGCGGTCGTCGACCGCTTCACGGAAGGAATCGACTCATGAACGCCATCCACGCGTACCTCGAGACCATGTTCTCGCCGTACCCGCAGACGCCCCGCATGCTCGAGGCGAAGACCGAACTGCAGGCGATGATGGAAGACGCGTACCAGGGCTTCGTCGCCAAGGGCGCCTCGCACAACGAAGCTGTTGGCCGGGTGATCACCGACTTCGGCAACCTCGACGAGCTTGCGCCGGTGCTCGGCATCGCTGGCGAGATCTCGCCACAGCTCGGCCCCGAGACATCGCCAGGCACCCCGAACACGGCAGCGTCGTCAACTGCCGCTCAGACGAACACCCAGGCGTACCCGGCAGTAACGCTCGACGAGGCGCAGGGCCTCGCAGATGCGCAGCAGCGCACCCGATACCGCCTCGCCACCTCGGTCGCGCTCTTCGTGATGGCCGCAATCCCGCTCATCATGCTGCCGACCGCGGCAGAATCTGGCTTGCTGCCAATCCCGCAAGACGCAGCGGCGCTGATCGGTCTGCTGCTGCTCTTCGTCATGGTTGCGTTCGGAGTCATCACGATCATCGGCCTTTCGCGCGAGTTCACGTCGTTCGCGAGACTTCGTGAGGGCAAGTTCAGTCGCAACCCTGTCGTTACGGTGTGGGCCGAGGATCTCGCCAAAACCCACGAGCGCGGCCGCATCAGAGCGCTGCAAATCTCGGTGATGTGCTGGGTGCTCTCGCCCGTGCCGGTACTGCTGCTCTCGCTGATTCCCGCGCACTCCGAGATGCAGGGGTTATGGGGCGTGCTTGGGGTCGCCGGGACGCTCATCATGGTCGCAGCCGGGCTGCTGATCCTGCTGCCCGCGAGCTGGGCGAGCACCGTGCTCGACACGCTCACGAAAGGCGGCAGGCGCCCCGAAGAGGATGATGACGATGGGCACAGCCTCGTCACAGTGATCGCGGCGTTCTACTGGCCGCTCGCTGTCGCCATCTACCTGGCCTGGAGTTTCATCGGCAACGCCTGGGGCGAATCTTGGATCATCTGGCCGATCTGCGGCGTGCTCTTCGGCGCGCTGGCTGGCGGCATCAGCGGCATCGAGAGCTACCGCAAGCGTCACCGCCGCGGGTAGCCCGCGCGTTGTTCGCGGCGACTGCCAGCGAGCGCCTCGTCGAAACTCAGTCTTCGATGAGGCGCTTGCCGAGCACGAGCACGTCTTCAGTGGTGTAGCCGAGCTTCTCGTAGAAACCTATCGCCGCATCGTTTCCCCCGCGCACCATCAGCATGGCCTTCGGGCAGCCGGCAACCTCGAAGCGGTGTTCGGCCTCGGCCACGAGCGCCCGCCCGATGCCCTCGCGGCGAAACTCGGGGTCGCTCGCGAGGTAATACATCCAGCCGCGATGCCCCTCATAGCCGGCCATCACCGTGCCGACGATCATCGAAGCACCAGGCACGGCCTCGTTCTCGACCCCAGCCTCAGCTTCGGCAACGAGCAAGAAGCTCGTTTCGGTTTCGAGGCAGCGCGCGATGTCGGCGCGAGGATCGTTCCACGGCCGGGTAAGCCCGCTGGCCTGCCAGAGGGCGATCACCGCGTCGGCGTCGCCTGCTTCGAAATCTCGAGTGCGCACTGTCATAGCAGCACGCTACACGGACAAGGGGCAACGCTGCGCTTCAGCTCGCCGTTTCGACTTTCGCCACGTCGGGCGCTGAGTCGGAGGCGTCGAACCAGTGCACATCAGCGTAGCGTTTGAACCAGCTCACCTGGCGGCGCGCGTAACGCCTCGTCAGCGCCTGTGTCTCTTCGATCGCCTGGCGTTCGCTCAGCTCGCCACGCAACTGCGCCAGCGCCTGCTGATAGCCGATCGCACGGCTCGCTGTCTTGCCCTGTTCGATGCCGAGCGGCACGAGATCGCGCGCTTCTGCCACCAAGCCACTCGCCCACATCTCTTCGACCCTCGCGTCGAGGCGCTTCACGAGCGTCGCACGCTCGCAACTCACGCCGAGCACGCGGGTGTGATCGTGCCACAACTTAGGGGCCTGTGGCAGGGTGACCTGAGCATCGGCGCCCAGCAGCGCGACCTCGAGCGCGCGCACCACACGCCTCGGGTTGCGCGCGTCGACCTCGCTTGCGGCGGTCGCGTCGAGTGCGCGCAGGCGCGCGAGCAGTGACTCGACTCCCCCACGTTCGAGATCGCCCTCAAGCTCGGCCCGCAACGCCTCGTCCCTTGGCGGAAACTGAAAGTCGAAAAGCACGCTCGAGACGTAGAGACCCGAGCCGCCGACAAGAATGGCGTCTCGGCCCCGGCCGTGAATCTCTTCGATGCGCCGCCTCGCTGCCGGTTGATACCAGGCAACTGTGGCCTCTTCGGTCACGTCGAGGGCGTCGAAGAGGTGGTGAGCGATGCCGCGCTGCTCTTCTTGCGCAAGCTTGGCCGTGCCGATGTTCATGCCGCGATAGAACTGCATGGCATCGGCATTCACGACCTCGGCACCGCGCCCCTCGCGCTCGAGCCGCTCGGCGAGGTCGAGCGACAGTGCGGTCTTACCAGTGCCGGTTGCGCCGATGACAGCCCAGAGCCTGGGTTCGGTCACAGCGAGCGGATCGAGGGCATGCCGAGCCCGACCGACGCCGGGACACGGCCCGGCGCGGCCGGCGCGGGCACGCCGCAGCTTTCGGCCTGCCTGCGATCCCACGCGTCGCCGGCGCGAGTGCGGCGAAGCGCGTAGACGCTTTCGTCGTCTGCGATCAAAAAGTGCGGGGCCGCCGAGGTGACCCTTGCCGTGACGACATCACCCGGTCGGGGCTCCTCCTCCCCTGCGGGCACCGTGAAGTGCACGAGACGGTTATCTTCAGCGCGACCCGAGAGACGGCGCGTCGCACCGTCTTTTCTGCCCTCGCCCGACACCAGCACCTGCACGGTGCGCCCGATCTGAGCGTGGTTCTCTTCGAGCGAGATGCGCTCTTGCAGCTCGAGCAGGCGCTCATAGCGCCGCTGCACGACCTCTTTCGGCAGCTGGCCTTCCATAGTCGCTGCGGGAGTGCCCGGGCGAATCGAGTACTGGAAGGTGAAGGCGCTCTGAAAGCGCGACTGCTCGACCACGCGCATGGTGTCTTCGAAGTCTTGCTCGGTCTCGCCGGGGAAACCCACGATGATATCGGTGGTGATCGCCGCGTTGGGAATCAGCTCGCGCACCCGGTCGAGAATGCCGAGGTACTTCTTGCTGCGGTACGAGCGCCGCATCGCTTTGAGCACGGTATCTGAACCGGACTGCAGGGGCATATGGAGAGTCGGCATGACGTTGGGGGTCTCGGCCATGGCCTCGATCACGTCTTCGGTGAATGCTGCGGGATGCGGGCTCGTGAACCGCACACGCTCGAGGCCCTCGATCTCGCCCATCGCGCGTAGCAGCTTGCCAAAGGCGAGCTTGTCGCCGAACTCGACCCCATAGGTGTTGACATTCTGCCCGAGCAGCGTGACTTCGATTGCCCCGTCGTCGACGAGCGCCTGCACTTCGGCGAGCACATCGCCAGGGCGACGATCTTTCTCTTTGCCGCGGAGCGAGGGGACGATGCAGAAGGTGCACGTGTTGTTGCAGCCGACCGAGATCGAGACCCAGCCACTCGAGGCAGAGTCGCGCTTCGTGGGAAGCGTCGAGGGGAACACCTCGAGCGCCTCGAGAATCTCGACCTGCGCCTCGGCGTTGTGGCGGGCGCGCTCGAGCAGCGTGGGAAGCGAACCCATATTGTGGGTGCCGAACACCACGTCGACCCAGGGTGCCTTCTCGACGATCGTGCCCTGATCTTTCTGTGCGAGGCAGCCGCCGACAGCAATCTGCATGCCTTCGCGCTCGCGCTTCACCGAGGCGAGCATGCCGAGATTGCCGTAGAGCTTGTTTGCCGCATTCTCACGAACCGCGCAGGTGTTGATGACGTAGACGTCGGCTGAATCGGGCGACTCAGCGGCAATGTAACCGGCGGCCTCGAGCGAACCGGAGAGGCGCTCGGAGTCGTGCACGTTCATCTGGCAGCCGAGCGTGCGAACGGTGTAGCTGCGCGGCGAACCGTCTGGGCGAAGTGCTGCGGGCGACGGATCGATCAGAGTTGCTTCAGCTGAGGGCATAAGAGAAATTCTACCGAGAGTCTGCATAGAGCTCGCGCCGCGGCAAAATATGGCTCACGACAGCGGCTCACAACAGATGCTCAGCGAAACCTCACCGTGCTGCTGCTAGCCGAGGCGCCTCTCATGTTGCCCCGCAGTTCGCCCCGGTCGAGGGCCTCGCGCGCGACCCGCACCGCGCGCTCACCCGACCAGCCTCGCCGCGCAAGAAAGCCGAGCAGTCGCCGTTCGGCGGTCTGCCGATCGAGGCCGCCCATCTTGCGGGCGCGCTCGCTCGCCGCAGCACGAAGCAACTCGTGCTCTTCATCATCGTCGAGCTCACCCAGCGTCGTCTCGATGACCCCGTCCGGCAGCAAGCGCTCGCGAAGCTTCAATCGAATCTGGCTGCGGCTCGCCCGTTTGCGCGCGCGCAACGTTTCAGCAAGCACTCTGGAGAGGCCAAGGTCGTCGAGGTAGAGCCGGGTCTCGCATTCGAGCACCACCCCGTCGACCTCGGCATGATCGTGACCAAGCGCATGTAGCTCTCTGCGCAGCTCGCCACTCGACCGCGCCTTTCTCGCGAGCAGGCGCACCGCATCTTCCATGGCGGTGCGAACGTGCTCTGGCTCAGAGCCGGTCTCTGGCCGAGCCTCGGCCTCTGTTGCCACGGGTTGTAGCCGACTGCGAAGATCGATGACCTCTGCGAGGTTCTCGCGATCGCCGGGTTGAGGGGCAGAGCGCCCCTCAACCGGCTGCGGCAGAAAACGAACGGCCATGATCGGCCTCGTTACGCGCTCTTGAGGGCGGCGTCAGTTTCGGCGGCGCGCAGCGCTGGCGCCTCACCGCCCTGCTTGACACCGAGCTTGACGAGAATCTTCTCTTCGATCTCTGCCGCAATGTCGGGATTCGCGATCAGGAATCGACGCGAGTTCTCCATACCCTGGCCAAGCTGATCGCCGTCGTAGGTGTACCACGCACCGCTCTTCTTGATCAGCCCATGCTCAACGCCGAAGTCGATGAGCGAGCCCTCACGCGAGATGCCGACGCCGTAGAGAATATCGAACTCGGCTTGCTTGAAGGGAGGAGCCATCTTGTTCTTCACGACCTTGACCCTGGTGCGGTTGCCCACCGCATCAGCGCCATCTTTCAGCGTCTGAATGCGTCGGATGTCGAGTCGAACCGAGGCGTAGAACTTGAGTGCCTTACCACCGGCGGTGGTCTCTGGGCTGCCGAAGAACACGCCGATCTTCTCACGCAACTGGTTGATGAAGATGGCGGTCGTCTTGGTCTGGTTCAGGCCGCCGGTGATCTTACGAAGCGCCTGCGACATCAACCTTGCTTGCAGGCCAACGTGACTGTCGCCCATGTCACCCTCGATCTCGGCTCGGGGCACGAGTGCCGCCACCGAGTCGATGACCACCAGATCAACCGAGCCCGAACGAATCAGCATGTCGGCGATCTCGAGCGCCTGCTCACCGGTGTCGGGCTGCGATACCAGCAGGGAGTCGATGTCGACGCCGAGTTTCTGCGCGTACTCGGGGTCGAGCGCGTGCTCTGCGTCGATGAATGCGGCGATGCCACCCGCGCGCTGCGCGTTCGCGATTGCGTGCAGAGTGAGCGTCGTCTTGCCCGATGATTCGGGGCCGTAGATCTCGATGATGCGGCCGCGAGGCAACCCGCCAATGCCGAGCGCAACGTCGAGCGCAATCGAACCGGTCGGGATCACCTCAACCGGGGGCCGTTCAGTGCTGCCGAGGCGCATGATCGCACCCTTGCCGAACTGTTTGTCAATGTTCGCAAGTGCTGCTTCAAGCGCCTTCTCACGATCTTTGTTCGCTGCCATTTGTGGCTCCTCTGGTCGGGCGAATCTCGCCGGTTGCTGGCCTACCCTCTGTCGTGCCGGATGCTCCGTCGACAAGGCCTGGTGGTCGGTACTTGAACCATAGATCGCACCACCGACATTTTGTGACGGAGGAGAAAATCTCTGGAAAACTCGCACTCGAACTCACCTGTGGACGACGATACGCCCATTCGAACACATCTTCGAACGACACGCCGAGACTTCATCCGCTTGCGCGGCAGAATCTGCTCGACACGGGGGCCTTCGGGCTGCGAAGATCAAGCCATGGATCAGAGACTCAGTTTGGTAACCCTGGCCGTGCGAGACCTCGAACGCTCGCACCAGTTCTACATCACAGGGCTCGGCTGGCAAGCAGAGTTGTATGCGCCTCACGAGGTGCTCATGATCCGCGTCGGCGCCCACACCCTTCTCAGCCTGTGGAGTGAGACCGAGTTCGAGGCCGAGGTCGGTGCGATTGCACGCGGCGAGGGGGCGCCGCCGATCACGCTCGCGCATAACGTCGCTACCTCCGAAGAAGTGGACGAGATTCTCACACTTGCGGCACGCATTGGCGCCGGCAACATTGCGCCGGGTCAGCAACGAAACTGGGGAGGATACTCGGGCTACTTCGCAGATCCCGATGGATACCGCTGGGAGATCGCAATGAACCCCGGCTCTATCGGCGAATCGCTTCTCCCCTGACCTGACACCGCAAGCTGCGCGCTACTCGCGAGGGTCGATGAGGCCTCGCCCGTGGCGCCTGGCAACAGGCACCTGCAGGTCTTCACAAAGAGTGAACCAGACCTCGCGCGCGGGCACGCCTCGATCGAGCGCATCCTGAGCGGTGCCGCCGAGCATCGCCAGCCAGTGGTCGCGCACGAGCACCCCGGCGTAGACGTCACCGAACTCTTCGCGCATCGCCCGCTGAAACTCACTCATTCTCACGTAATTCAATCCCCCAGAACAGACGAAAGCGCCAGCCCTAGGGCATGGCGCTTTCGAACGGCGATCCCGCAGCTTACCTGCGCGCGAGCAACTCGGGTCGGTAGCCCGACACCAAATCAGCGGGCACGGTGTCAGGGACCCGCGCATCGAGAGTGACACTGAGACCCTCAACGATCGCGAGGCGATCACTCACCTCACCCATAATCACCGAAAGCGGCGTGTCGAGCGCATCGGCTACCGCGGCAAGAATCTCGCTCGAGGCCTCTTTCTGGCCACGCTCAACCTCGCTGAGGTATCCGAGCGCAACGCTTGCCTCACCGGCTACCTGACGCAGAGTGCGACCCTTTTGCAGCCGGAAGTCACGCAGCACATCGCCGATCTCTTGACGAACCAGTACCATCGCGTCCTCCTTCTCTTGTGCGACGAGAGCCGCACTGTCATCAATGCCGCCTGTGCAGTCCAGACTATCTGCAACCAGCCTGCTGGGCGTCACTGAGAGTAACCGTTACTTTAGCCGCGTTATTCCTGAACATTCCCTGAATTTGAGCCGAGAAGACTCAAGTTCCGTTGGGGCGAGTGTCTTTACTCGCGAGCGCGAGCAGCTCAGCGCCAAGCTCCTGCAGTGCCCGGGCGACCGCCTGGTCGCGAATCTGCCTACGATCGCCCGTCGCCAACAGCGGCACCGCACGCTCGCCCAAGATCGAGCTCACGCCGATCCACACCGTACCTACCGCCTGCCCCGTTGCCGGGTCAGGGTCGGGCCCGGCAACCCCCGTCGTCGAGAGCCCGATCTCGGCGTCAACTACCGAGTCGGCACCCGGATCGGAAGCGGAGGGCGGAGTGGCGCATGCTCGGCGCACTCCCAGCGCCATTTGTCTCGCGACTCCCGCGTCGACCGGGCCGCGAGCGGCCAGCAGCTCACGATCGACCCCGAGCAGCGTGTGCTTGAGAAAGGTGTCGTATGCCACCACGCCGCCAGAGAACACACGAGATGCGCCTGGCACGCCCACCAGCGCCGCCGCGAGCAGCCCGCCTGTCAGCGACTCGGCTACAGCGACTCTGAGGCCGAGGTCTGTCGCGAGCGAAACCAGCTGCACTGGCGACGCCTGCCCCCCGCGGGCGTTCATCACGCTGCCTCTGCCGATCCTTTTCGCATGCGAAAGAAGTTCACGACGTAGTCAATGCCACTCGCGATGGTCAGCACCACGGCAGCGCTCATGGTGATGATGTTGAGCCACACCACCCATAGAGAGAAGTCCGTGCCCTCGAGCAGGCTCGCGAACGGAAACAGCGCAAGCGAAATCGCGACCGACTGCGCGACTGTCTTCAACTTGCCCATCCATGCGGCGGCGACCACGACGCTGCGCGCTTCGAAGAGCCGGTGTATCGTGACGCCCAGCTCTCGCACGAGCACGACGATGGTGATCCACCATGGCAGCTCACCGAGAATGGAGAGCCCGACGAGCGCACCGCCGGTGAGAAACTTGTCGGCTATCGGATCGAGCAGCTTGCCGAGGTCGGTGACAAGACCCCGCGACCTGGCGATGTGGCCGTCCCAAGCATCGGTCGCGATCGCGAGCACAAAGAATGCAGCCGCCGCCCAACGCAAAGCTCCCATCTGCCCGTGGTCAGCAAGCAGCATCCAGATGAAAAACGGCGTGGCGACTATGCGCGCGCTCGTGATGATGTTGGGAGCATTCCAGTTGCTCTGCTTTGCGGGGGGCCCAGTTTCAGAGGCGGGGGTCTCAGTCATTGATGCTCTACTCTCGCCCGGTCAGCTGCCAGGCATCTTCATCGTCTTCACCATCGACCTCTTCGAGGCCAGACTGATGAGCGGCGATCGGGTCGTCATAGCGTGAGTCAAAGATATCGTGCGCCTCGCCAAGCGGCTCGAGCACCTGGGTCACTGCAGGCTCATTCTCGTCACCAAGCTCGGACGCAACGGCGGCAGCAGGCGCGGCGGCAGGCACAGCAGCCGCAACCGGTGCTGGGGCGACCGGCGCTGCTGGCGCCACCGGCGCGGGCACCGAGAACGCAGCCTGGGGCGAACCGCCACCACGAATGCCGGCGAGCACCTCTGCCAGCTGTTCAGGCGCGACCAGCACGTCGCGCGCCTTCGACCCCTCAGATGGGCCGACGATCTCACGCGACTCCATCAGGTCCATGAGCCTGCCGGCCTTCGCGAAGCCGACACGCAGCTTGCGCTGCAGCATCGAGGTCGAGCCGAACTGCGAGGTGACGACGAGTTCGATGGCCTGCAACAGCACATCGAGATCGTCACCGATATCGGCGTCGATTTCTTTCTTCTCGGCTGCCTGAGCAACGTCTGCGCGGTACTCGGGCTGCGCCTGCTGCTTCACATGAGAGACGACACGAGCGATCTCGCTCTCGTTGACCCAGGCGCCCTGCACGCGCATGGGTGAAGAATCACCGTTGACGAGCAGCAGTCCGTCGCCCTGCCCGATGAGGCGTTCAGCACCGACCTCATCGAGGATCACGCGAGAATCGGTGCCCGAGGCAACCGCGAAGGCGTAGCGGCTTGGCACGTTCGACTTGATCACGCCGGTGACGACGTTGACCGAAGGGCGCTGGGTCGCGAGCACGAGGTGAATGCCCGCGGCGCGAGCAAGCTGGGTAATGCGCTGGATCGAGTCTTCGACGTCGCGAGGAGCCACCAGCATCAGGTCGGCGAGCTCGTCGACCACCACGAGCAGGTACGGGTAGGGCTTTAGCTTTCGCTCGCTGCCGGCTGGCAGCACGATCGAGCCCTGGCGCACCGCGTCGTTGAAGTCATCGATGTGCCTGAAGCCGAAGCTCGCGAGGTCGTCGTAGCGCATGTCCATCTCTTTCACGACCCACTGCAGCGCCTCGGCGGCCTTCTTCGGGTTCGTGATGATGGGGGTGATCAGGTGGGGCACGCCCTGATAGACGGTGAGCTCGACGCGCTTCGGGTCGACCAGCACCATGCGCACCTCGGCGGGCGTCGCCCGCATCAGCACGCTCGTGATCATGGAGTTGATAAAGCTCGACTTGCCCGAACCCGTCGCGCCTGCCACCAGGAGGTGCGGCATCTTCGCGAGGTTCGCCACGACGAAGTCGCCCTTGACGTCTTTGCCGATGCCGATCGTCATGGGGTGCTTGCTGCGTTGCGCCTTGGCCGAGCGCAGCACGTCGCCAAGCGCAACGTTCTCGCGGTCTTTGTTCGGAATCTCGATGCCGATCGCGCTCTTGCCGGGGATCGGCGAGAGAATGCGCACCTCGTTCGAGGCGACCGCGTACGAGAGGTTCTTCTGCAGCGCGGTGACGCGCTCGACGCGCACGCCAGGGCCGACCTCGACCTCGTACTGGGTGACGGTCGGGCCGCGAGAGAAGCCCGTGACTTTCGCGTCGACGCCGAACTGCTTCAGCACCGCATCGATCGCGGCCATGGTTTCATCGTTCGCCTGCGTGCGAGCCTTCGGCGGATCTCCGGCTGAGAGCGCAGTCTGGTCTGGCAGCGTGTAGGGGCGAGCGTCTTCGTTGTGCGCGGGCGCAACCTGGAACGGGGCGTGTTCGACGGGAGCCTGCGGCTCGTCGGCTGCGACCTCGTCGCCCGGCATATCGAAAAGCCCATCTGCGAACACCTCGGTGACCGAGTCGTCGCCGAGGCCCGAGCCGCGGGCCTGCGTTGCCGCTGCGGCGATGGCCTCGCCGCGGTCGAAGTCGAACAGGCCGTCATCGAACTGCTGCGTCGCCTGCTCGGTCTGCAGCGCCGACTCGAAGCCGCGATCGTCGTCGAGCTTGCTGCCATCGAAAAGCTCGGTGACCGCGTTGGCGGCGGGCACGTAGTCTGGGTCTTCTTCTCGGCCAGATGCGTTGCGACGCCACCATGGCAGCTCGCCGCGAGACGCCTGCTCGACAAGATCTGCGTCGTCTGCTGCCGGCTCGGCCGCGGCGCGCTCGAGTTGCTCGCCGAAGAGGTAGCGATAGCCCTCTTTCAGGCGGGCCACAATGCGCCCGGGCGGGGTCTTCGTCACGATGAGCAGCGAGAACGCCAGCATTAGCGAGAGGATCGGCACTGCGACCCAGACCGTCAGGAAGAGCAGCGGGGCCCCGATAAGCCACCCGAACAGGCCGCCAGCAGAGGCGAGGTCACCGCCGGGTCGTGGCGCGCCTCCGAAGACGTGCGCGAGGCCCGAGGCACTCAGCAGCGCGAGGCCCAGCCCGATGGCGATGCGCCGGTTATCATGCACGCTAGAGGGGTGATTGAACAGCCACCCCGCAAAGCCGATCATCACAATGGGCAGGCCGAAGGCGATGCGACCGAACAGGCCCCCAAAGCTGTAGGCGCTCACCGTCGTTGCGACGCCATTGCCAATCATGAACCACTCGATCACCGCGCCGACGATCGCGAGTAGCACGAGCGCGAACGGCGCACCGTCGCGGCGGTCTTCGGCCGCGATCGGCTCGGTGCGGAACATGCGAAACGCAGCACCCGTGGCGTGCGCGAGCCCGAGCCACGCGCGCACCACGACGCTCTCGGTGTGCACCGGCTCGATCACCTTGGTTCTCGCCGTCGCCCCAGCGCGCGAGGGTCGTGCAGTGCCCCCCGTTTTCGCGCGGGCAGAAGTCTTGCTGGCCATGCGTCGAGCCTACGAAGCACCACCGACATTTCGGCTCTACGACGGCGGCGCGCCTTGAAATCCGTGCGAAATCAGCGGCGACGCACTCTGTCGATCACTGCGGCAAGTTCAGGTGTGCGCAGCGTCAGGAGCACCAGCAGATAGACCACGCTCATGCCGAGCGCGATGACGATCGAGGCGAGCACCGAATAGAGCGGGCCGAAATCTGGCTGCAGCAGCCGAGCGCCCCACGTGCCCGCGAGCCCGGCCGCAAGGGCGACGGCGCCTGCACCGAGGTAGCGCGCAAGGCTCGCGCCGATCCTGCGCCCATCGATCGAACCGAGCTTGCGTCGCAGCAGCAGTGTCGCGAGTATCGTCTCGACAATCGCCGCGATCGAAATCACCAGCGCGACCGCGGTGCCAAGCAGCGGGGTCGGCACGACGACCAGCGCGAGCAGCGAAAGCGCGATGGTGACGGCGATGCGGGCACAGGCGTAGAAGAACGGCGTGCGCGTATCTGAGGTCGCGTAGAACGCCCGCTGCACCACAAACAGCACGCTGAAGGCGGGCAGGCTCACGAGGTACGCGCGCAAGGCGAGGCTGAACTGGTCGACCTGGTCAAGAGTAGCGCCGAGGTTCACGACGCGGCTCACGAACGGGGCGACCGCGAATACGACGACCGCGGCGAGCACGAGGATCAGCATGACCTGTCGAACCGCGGCCGAGAAGTCGCGAGTGAACGCCGCGCGATCCCCCGCGTGATGCCACTCGGCCAGTCTCGTGAAGTAGGCGGTCGCGATCGAGATCGTGATCACCGAGTGCGGCATGATGTAGATCGTCCACGCCGTCTCGAGCGCGAGGGTCGCAACACCCTCGCCCGAAGCCGCGTTGATCACGTTCGTCGTCACGAGCGCGCCGAGGTTTGTGACGAGCAACGCGCCGAGCGTCCAGCCCGCGATGCGCCCGATATCGGCGAGCCCCATGCCGCGCCACTTGAAGTCGAGCCTGAACCGAATGCCGGCGCGTCGCCAGAACGCGAAAAGGATCAGCGCCTGGCTCGCGATGCCGAGTGTCGCGCTGCCCGCGAGCACCGCGATTGGCAGCGAACCCCAGTCATCGACCGTGCGGTCGCCGGTCGGATCGGCCCCGAAGAAGTAGATGAACGCGCCGAAGCCGGCGATCGCGATCACGTTGTTGAGCACTGGTGCCCAGGTAGACGGACCGAAGACGCTCTTCGCGTTCAGCACCTCGCCGAGCACCGCGTAGATGCCGAAGAAAAGAATCTGCGGCATGCACCAGTAGGCAAACGAGATGGCGAGCTCACGTTGATCCTGCGGAAACTTCAGGGTGAATGCCGTGACGATCCACGGGGTCGCGAACATCATCAGCACGGTGATGCCGGTGAGTGCCACCGTGACGAAGGTCACAAGCTTGTTGATATACGACCGCCCGCCGTCGGCGTTCTTCGCCGCCTTCACGATCTGCGGCACGAGCACCGCGTTCAGCATGCCGCCGAGCAGCACCGTGTAGAGCAGGTTCGGCAGCATATTGCCGTTCGCGTATGCGTCGCCAGAGATCGAGCCGACCTGGCCGATCGCGTATGCGAGCACGACGACCTTGACGAGACCGAGCAGTCGCGAGACAACGGTGCCCGATGCCATGATCGCGCTGGCGCGCGCGATCGCCGAGCCACCCGCCACTCGGTTACACCACCACTACGACGGGAACGATCATCGCCTTGCGGCGCAGCTTCGTGCCGACCCAGCGGCCGATCGTGCGGCGCACGATCTGCTGCAGCTGGTGGTGATCGGTCGTGCCGTCTTTCATCGCCTTCTCAAGCGCATCGGCGATCTGCGGCTTGATCTTGTCGAAGACGTGGTCGTCTTCGGCGACGCCCTTTGCGTGAATCTCGGGGCCCGAGACGATCTGGCCGAGGCTCGTTTCGACCACGGTGATGACCGAGATGAAGCCTTCTTCTGCAAGCACGCGGCGGTCGCGCAGGTCGTCGTCGGTGACGCGACCGACCGACGAGCCGTCGACGTAGATGAAGTCGATGTCGAGCTGGCCCACCTTGCGGGCCACGCCGTCGACCAGGTCTACGACCGTGCCGTTCTCGGCGATGATGGTGCGATTCTGCGGCACACCAGTCTCGATCGCGAGCGCGGCGTTCGCGATCAGGTGGCGGTACTCGCCGTGAATCGGCATCACGTTCTTCGGGCGCACGATGTTGTAGCAGTAGAGCAGCTCGCCCGCGGCCGCGTGGCCCGAGACGTGCACCTTCGCGTTGCCCTTGTGCACCACGTTCGCGCCGAGCTTCATGAGCCCGTTGATCACGCGGTAGACCGAGTTTTCGTTGCCGGGAATCAGGCTCGATGCGAGGATCACCGTGTCGCCGTCACCGATCTCTACCTGGTGTTCGCGGTTCGCCATGCGGCTGAGCACGGCCATCGGTTCGCCCTGCGAACCGGTCGACATGTAGACGATGCGGTGGTCGGGAATATCGCCGCTCTTCTTCAGGTCAACGAGCACGCCCTCTGGCACCTCGAGGTAGCCGAGATCGGAGGCGATCTTCATGTTGCGCACCATCGAGCGACCGAGCAGCACGACGCGGCGACCGTTGGCCTGCGCGGCGTCGAGCACCTGCTGCACGCGGTGCACGTGGCTCGAGAAGCTCGCGACGACCACCTTGCCCGTCGAGCTCGCGATGACGCGCTCGAGCACGGGCCCGATGTCTTTCTCGAGCGGGGTGAAGCCCGGCACGTCGGCGTTCGTCGAGTCGGTCATGAACAGGTCGACACCCTCTTCGCCGAGGCGCGCGAACGCGCGCAGGTCGGTGATGCGGCCGTCGAGGGGCAGCTGATCCATCTTGAAGTCGCCGGTGCCGATGACCATGCCGGCCTTCGTGCGAATCGCGACCGCAAGCGCGTCGGGAATCGAGTGGTTCACCGCGACGAACTCGAGGTCGAAGGGGCCGCGATTGATGCGGTCGCCCTCAGCGACCTCCTGCACCACCGGCCTGATGCGGTGTTCCTTGAGCTTTGCAGAGACGAACGCCAGCGTGAGCTTCGAACCGATCAGAGGAATGTCTTCGCGACGCTTGAGCAGATAAGGCACGCCACCGATGTGGTCCTCGTGGCCGTGCGTCAGCACGATGCCGACGATGTCTGCGAGCCGATCGTCGATCTTCGAGATGTCGGGCAGAATCAGGTCGACGCCGGGCTGCGTCTCTTCGGGAAACAGCACACCGCAGTCGACCACCAGCAGCTTGCCATCGATCTCGTAGACGGTCATGTTGCGGCCAACCTCGCCGAGCCCGCCGAGCGGGGTGATGCGGAGGGTGCCGGCTTCGAGCTTCGGCGGCGCGTAGTGCAGGGTGGTCAAAAGGGGTGTCTCCTTAGAGAATTAGCGGGTTGTTCCGGCGATCTTCGGCAGCGCGCCACCAGCGGCGGCGTTGCGATCTGGGCGGAAGTTCGAGAAGTCGGCGCCCGGCACATCATTCACGAGAGCGATCTCGTCTTCGATGAGTGCGGCCTCCCACTCTTCGGGGCCGACGAGTGGCAGGCGCACGCGCGGGCTGCCGATACGGCCGAGGCCGTGAAGCACGTACTTCGCCGCAACGGTGCCAGGCACGTGCGTCATGATCGCTCGCACGAGCGGTTCGAGGCGCTGGTGCTCGGCGCGGGCCGTGTGCAGGTCGCCGCGGTTCACCGCATCGACGATAGTGCGGTACGGGGCCGCGGTGATGTTCGCGGTGACGCCGATGAGGCCGGTCGCACCAATAGCGAGGTGCGGCAGCACGTTCGCATCGTCGCCCGAGAAGTACATGAGATCGGTCTGGTTCAGCACGCGGCTGACCTCACTAAAGTCGCCCTTCGCGTCTTTCACGGCCATGATGTTCGGGTGCTTGGCGAGGCGCAGAATGGTCTCGTACTTGATCGGCACGCCGGTGCGGCCCGGAATGTCGTAGAGAATGACAGGCAGGTCGGTCGCATCGGCCACCATGCGGAAGTGGGTGAGCAGACCCGCCTGGGTGGGCTTGTTGTAGTAGGGCGTGACGATCATGACGCCGTCTGCGCCGGCCTTCTCGCTGGCCTGGTACAGCTCGATCGCGTGCGCGGTCTCGTTCGAGCCGCCGCCCGTGATCACCTTCGCTCGGCCCGAAGACACCGACTTCGCGACCTCGACGAGCTTCAGCTTCTCGGGGTCGGTGAGCGTCGAGGTTTCACCGGTCGTACCGGTCACCACGATGCCGTCAGCACCGCTCTGAATGCAGTTCTCGATGTGCTGCTCGGTCGCCGCCCAGTCGACCTCGCCCGCGGCGTCGAAGGGGGTGATGAGCGCGACCAGCACCTGGCCGAAAGGATTGTCTTGTGTCGTCACCTATCTAGGGTATCGTGCCTCGCGCGTCCAGCGTTCGAATCGGTACTCGAGCCCCGTCTTCGATACGCGAGATTCGCCCGCGTCGGCGAGGAGCCACTCGGGGCCGAGCTCGGGGGCGAAGGTGTCGGCGTCATCGACGTCGAGCCCGATCCTCGTGATCACGAGCTCGTCGGCCAATGGCATGGCCGCGCGGTACAGCTCACCGCCACCCATGATCCAAGCAGTCTCGGCGCCGGCCTGTTCGGCGGCCTGGATTGCTGCCGGCAACGAGGATCGCACGGCCGCACCCGGGGCACTGTACGAGGCATCTCGCGTCACGACGAGGTTCTCCCGCCCGGGCAGCGGCCTGAAGCGCTCGGGCAGCGACTCCCAGGTGCGGCGCCCCATGATCACCGGTTCGCCGAGCGTCGACTGCTTGAAGTGGGCGAGGTCTTCGGGCAGGTGCCAGGGCATCTCGCCATCTCGACCGATCGCTCCCCCGCGGGCCTCTGCCCAGATCATTCCGATTCGCATGCTTACCCCAACCTTCGGTTCTGGGCCGAGGCCGAGACGGCCACGGCGCTGGCGTCGCGCGAAAGGCCAGAAATGGCCTTTCGCCTCAGCTCCAGCGCGCAGATCATTCCTAGTCTCACGATGAGATCCCTTCGGTCGCGGTTGCCGCTGTGACGAACTTCGCGCCGGGGTTGAACACTCCCTGCGGGTCGAGCGCGGCCTTGATGCGCAGATTCAGCTCGTAGGCGCCGCTTCCGAGGCTCTGCTCGAGCCACGGGGCCTTCAGCCGCCCCACTCCGTGCTCGCCCGAGATCGTGCCGCCGAGCCGCATCGCGAGCGCCATAACGTCGTCGTACGCCGCGTGAGCCCGGCGCCGCTGCTCGACGTCTTCGCGGTCGATCACGATGAGCGGATGGGTGTTGCCGTCGCCGGCATGCGCGGCGACGCTCACGATCACGTCGTGTGCCGCCGCAATGGCCTCGACGCCCGCGACGAACTCGCCGAGCTTCGACACCGGCACGCCGATGTCTTCGAGCAGCAAACTGCCGAGTTTCTCGAAGGCGGGCAGGGCGGCGCGCCGCGCCTCGACGAACTGCTCGCCCTCGTCGGGGTCGTCGGTCGAGTAGCACTCGCTCGCGCCGTGACTCTCGCAGATCGCCTCGATCGCTGCCACAGCCTCTGCACCGCCCTCGTCTATCTGCATGATGAGCATGCCCGCGGCCTCACGATCGAGCCCCATGCGGCGATCGGCTTCGATCGCCGAGATCGCCGCCCGGTCGAGAAACTCCATCATCGCCGGCCGGTGCGAGCGGGTGATGTCGACCACGGCGGCCATCGCGGCCGTGAGCTCACCGAAGATCGCAATGAGCGTGCTCTGCGGCTGCTGAGCAGGAATCAGCCTGAGCACCGCCTCGGTGACGATGCCGAGCGTGCCCTCGCTGCCGACGAAGAGCTTGGTGAGCGCGAGACCAGAGACGTCTTTGAGCCGCGGCCCGCCGAGTGTGACGGCGCGCCCGTCCGCGAGTACCACCGTGAGACCCAGCACATAGTCCGACGTCACCCCGTACTTCACGCAGCAGAGACCGCCAGCGTTGGTGGCGATGTTGCCGCCGATGCTGCAGATCTCATACGACGATGGGTCTGGCGGGTACCACAGCCCGTGCGCGGCGGCGGCGCGCTTCACCTCGATGTTCAGCGCACCGGGCTGCACCACCGCGACCCGCGTGGGCGCGTCGACCTCGATGCCGCGCATGCGTTCGAGCGAGACCACGAGCGCCGGCTGCGCCGAACTCGCGCCCGCAGACAGCCCTGTTCCGGCACCTCGCGGCACGACCGGAACACCCGCGCGCGCAGCGATGCCGACCGCGAGCTGCACCTGCTCCGTGGTCTCGGCGCGCACGACTGCGATCGGCAGTGCGGCCATCGGATCCTCGGCCCGATCCCAGCGATAGGCCTCGAGAGACTCCGGGCTCGTGACCACGATGCCCGCAGGAAGCGCGTCGACGAGCTCTGCAACTACCTCAGCGACCACTGCCGCACCTCTTTCGCTCGTAACCGGGGCTCACACATCAATGATGTCTCTCAAATGTATCGAGTGCCCGGTCGAGATCGACGAGCACCGCCCGCCGCTCGGGGTTCGCGCGATAGAACTCGAGCAGCCTGCCGACGAGCTCGGCGTTCGAGCCCAAGCCGACCGCGGAGCGAGTGAGCGGACGATCCTCGGCAAAATCGACCCTGAGCCTGCCTCGCCTGCCGAACCCTGGCGACCAAACGACACCTCTGATCTCGCCCCAGCCTCGATGCTCCGCGCCGAATCCCCTGCGAAACGACAGCCCTGCGGGCGACAGCGCGACCCCCGGGCTCACGCGCAGCAGCACCAGCCGCACCCCGAGCAGCGCGATGCCGAGCAGGCCGCCGACGATACCGATGCCGGCCCAGAGCCGATCTGCTTCGGCGCGGTCGAAGGCGAGCGTTCGCGCCGTATGGTCGAGGTCGGCGAGCGCGACGAGCGCGAGCAGGCCGCCCGCGATCGTGCAGGTCACCGCTGCCCAGAGCAGCAGGGTGCGGCCGAACGGCAGTCGCGTGCGAAAGCGAATCGAGGGCGCCTCGCCGCCTGCAGCGCCCGTATCGACGGTGACGGAGTCGAAGCTTCCGAACAGATCATCGCTCAGCACGTAACAGGCGTAGAGCGAGACGGCGAGCCAGACCACGAGCCCCTGCAGAATCGGCATGACCGCGAGACCCGTGTTCGCGAGCACGAACCACAGCACGAGCACCGGAAGCCCCACGGCCAACGCGACCAGTCGCGGTGCCCCGTAGACCCTGCGTCGGCGCTCGGGTCGATCCCGACCCTCGACGAAGAACGTCGTCGTGCGAAACCGCCGCATCCGTCAGACCGCGACGGGAGCTTTGATGCCTGGGTGGTGCTGGTAGCCGACGATCTCGAAGTCCTCGAACTCGTAGTCGAAGATGCTGTCGCGCTTCGCGATCTTGATCGTCGGGTACGGGAAGGGATCGCGCGCGAGCTGCTTCTCGACCTGCTCGACGTGATTGTCGTAGATGTGGCAGTCGCCACCGGTCCAGATAAACTCGCCCGGCTCGAGCCCCGTCTGCTGCGCCACCATCAGCGTGAGCAGCGCATAGCTCGCAATGTTGAACGGCACCCCGAGAAACATATCTGCCGAGCGCTGGTAGAGCTGGCAGCTGAGCTTGCCGTCTGCGACGTAGAACTGGAAGAAGGCGTGACACGGCATGAGCGCCATTTCGTCGAGTTCGGCGACGTTCCATGCGCTCACCAGGTGGCGACGCGAATCTGGGTTCTGCTTCAGCTGCTCCAACACCAGCGCGATCTGATCGATGTGCCCGCCGTCCGGGGTCGGCCATGACCGCCACTGCACCCCGTAGACGGGGCCGAGGTCGCCCTGGCTGTTCGCCCACTCGTCCCAGATCGTCACCCCGTTGTCGGTGAGGTACTTCGTGTTGCCTTCGCCGCGCAAGAACCACAGCAGCTCGTAGGCGACCGATTTGAAGTGCACGCGCTTCGTCGTGATCAGCGGAAACGACTCGGCGAGGTCGAAGCGGATCTGCTTGCCGAAGAGGCTGCGCGTGCCCGTGCCCGTGCGATCGCCCTTCGGTGTGCCGTGCTCGAACACTTCCCGAAGCAGATCCTCGTACGGGGTTGCAATCGGTGCGGCAGTCATGGGCAAGATTCTAGCGAAGCTTCGCGCTTAGCCGCTGAGGCCGTCGTCGAACGTCTCGAGCATCGAGGTGTCTTGCGTCGCGTCTGCCTTCGCAAGCACCTTGCCACTGAAGAACTCGGGCGACTTCTTCGCCTGCAGCAGCATCAGCACCACACCGATGCCCAGCACCGCGACGCCGATCAGACCAACGAGGCCGATGCCTGCGATGTTGCTGCCGGAGCCGGCCGCGGGATCCATCGCATCGATCGTAGTCTTCACGAACACGATCAGCAGCAGCACGCCACCGAGGCCTGGCAGTACGATCTTCGAGAAGATGGCCCTCGCGCCCTCATTGAAGGCCGACTTGCGGAAGTACCAGGGGCTCGCGAGGGCGGTGATGCCGTAGTAGAAGCACACCATCATGCCGAGCGCGGTAATCGTGTCCCACAGCACGTCTTCGCTGATGAAGCGCATCACCGCGTAGAACACCGAGGCGACTATCGACGACAGCAGCAGGGCGACGTGCGGCGACTTGTACTTCGGGTGGACCTTCTTGATCGCGGGTGGCAGCGCACCGTAGTGCGACATCGCGAGCAGGGTACGGGCTGGCGAGATAGCCGTGGAGTTGATCGATGCCATTGCGCTGACAAGAATCGCGAGGGAGAGCAGGATCGCGGCCGGGCCCATGACGGGGTGCGCGAGTGCCGCGAAGATGTTCTCGATGATCTCTTCATTGCCGAGACCGGTGGGGCCGTCTCCAAGACCCGCGTACGCGACGGTCGCGGTCGCAGTGCCGACGTACAGCACGACGAGAATGCCGACGAGAATCATTGCGGCCTTGCTCTCCGTCGACAGCTTGCCCTTCGACGGCTTGGTCTCTTCACCCATCGTGAGCACGGTGTCCCAGCCCCAGTACACGAAGATCGAGACTGCAATGCCGGCGGCGAAGGCGCTGAAGCTCGACACCTCGAGCGGGTTGAACCATGAAAGCTCGGGCATAGTTCCTTCGGGGTTCGAAGGGTCGGCTGCACCGATGAACATCGCGATGATGAACCAGATCATGACCGCCATCTGAAAGACCACGGTGATGTACTGGAAGACCTTGGTCGAGGTCATGCCCCGGTACGAGATGAACGTGGCGAGCGCCATGAAGCCGAGGCACACGAGTATGTTGATGAATTTGTTGCTCGCGATGTCGGCGATCGACGGGTCACCGACCATGATGCTGATCGATTGAAACAGAAACTCGACGGCGATGCCTGCGAGGTTCGAGAGCACGAGCACGGTGGCGGCGATGAGGCCCCAGCCTGCCATCCAGCCGATCCACGGGCCGAACGCGCGAGTCGCCCAGGTGAACGAGGTGCCCGAATCCGGCATCGCGGTGTTGAGCGCGCGGTAGCCGAGGGCGACGAGCAGCATGGGAATGAAGCCCATCAAGAAGATGGCGGGCGTCTGGTAGCCGACCTCGCTCGCGGCCGGGCCGACCGCAGCGGTCAGCGTGTATGCGGGGGCACAGGTTGACAGGCCGATCACGAGCGCTCCGAGCACGCCGACGGTTCCCTGCGGCAGCCCCTTCTTGCTGATGCCTGTCAACGAGTCGAGGGTGCGCGTCTCGGGCGCGGCCGCGTTCAGGTCGTACTTGCTCATGTGTCTCCCACAATCTTTGACACGATACCGAGCGGCTCAGAGCGGCACTGGGCATCTGACGAAACGAAGAGATGTTCGCCTATGCGTGCGACGACGAGTTCTCGGCCATGGGGGCCGAGGTCGTCGCTGCTAGGCAAAGATTGTATTCCCGAAACCGAGAATCACCTAAACGACTGTGCCTTATGCACCACGGCTCGCGCGCTCGCGCGCGATGCCCTCGCGAATCGCACGCCTCGCGCGGCTGCGGTCCCCGCACGCATCGTACACGATGCCGAGCCGCATCCAGCTTCTCCAGTTGTTCGGGTCGGCCTCGGCTTCTTCGCGATATTTCTCGAACGCGGCGTCCGCAACTGCGCGATCCGGCTTGCCAGTTGAGCCGACCTCGCCCAGATCGTCTGGCAGCAACCCCTCGGCCTCGAGTTTGTCGACGAGAGCCGTCGAGCGCGCGCCGAATAGCAGCTCGCGCACCAGCGCCCACACCCCGATCAGCGGCAGCACGAGCAGCGCCGCCCCCATTGCGATGGCGATCGGGGTACCAGAAGCGAGCAGCGCAAACGCGCGCACCCCGGCAAAGCCGAAGTACAGCACGAGTAGCGCACTCATGATCGCGACCCCGAGGATCGCCCTCGCCCGAGCGCTCACGCGCGCGCTGCCCTGCTCGCGCCCGCAAGGCCGAGCACGTGCTCGAGGCCCACCACGAGACCTTCGAGGCCAGAGACCGCCTCGAGCGCGGCCCGAATGCCCGCGCGATACGAATCGTTCGAGTGCGTCACGTGGGTGATCGTCAGCTCTTCGCCCTCGCCACCGAAACGCACCTCCTGACGCGCAACCACGCCCTGCATGCGCAGGCTGTGCACCGGAACCCCGGCGACCAGCTGACCCCGCGCCCGCTGGTCGACGAACGGCGCCTCTGGGGGGCGACCATCGCGCGCCTGCGCAACGAGCTCAGCGGTGCGTACCGCGGTGCCGCTTGGTGAGTCGATCTTGCCCGCGTGATGCGCTTCGATGATTTCGATGCTGTCGAAGTGCCTCGCCGCGATGGTCGAAAGCATCGTGCCGAGCACCGAGCCGAGCGAGAAGTTCGGCACGACGAGCGCAGCCGCACCCGGCAGCTCTTCGACCACCGCTCGCAGCCCGTCGAGGCGCTCGGCAGACCAGCCGCTGGTGCCGACAATCACGCGTTGCCCGCGCCGCAGCGCGCGCTCGACGATTGCGGGCGAGACATCGGGGTGGGTGACGTCGAAGAGCACCGACGCGTCTGCCCCCTCATCTGCTGGTGAGGCGCTACCAAATCGCGCCGTCAGCTCGAAGTCGGGGTGATCCTCGACAATGCCACACACAAACTCACCAAGGCGACCGGTCGCACCGCTCACCGCAACCGAAATCGTCATGGTGCAATCCTAAGGCGAAGACCTACAGCGCGGCGCGTGCCACGTCGCCGACCGCGACCACGCTCATCGGACCCTCGGCAACGAACTGCGCGATCTCGCGAATCTGCAGCGGAGTCACCGCGTGAAAACGCTCGAGCGACGCGTCGAGCGTGAACAGCTCGCCAGCGCCAAGTTCCGCCCTCGCGAGCCTGCCCATGCGGGTGTCGCTGTCTTCAAGGGCGAGCGCCGACGAACCCGCGATCTGCCCGAGCGCGCGGGTGTGCTCTTCTTCAGTGATGCCACCGCTCGCGATGCCTCGCAGCTCGGCCTGAGCGAGCTCGGCGACCTGCGTCGCCTTCTCGGGCATCGTGCCGGCGTACATGCCGAAGACGCCGCCGTCGCTATAGCTCGCGCCGAACGAGTACGCGGTGTAGGCGAGGCCGCGCTTTTCGCGGATCTCTTGAAACAGTCGACTCGACATGCCGCCGCCGAGCACGGAGTTCATGATGCCGAAGGCGAAGCGGCGAGGATCCCCCGCACGCAACCCCCGTGTGCCGATCATGAGGTTGATCTGCTCGCTCTCGCGAGGCACGAGGTGCGGGTCCGGAGCCGGCGCGAACCCCTCACCCAGCGGGCTTCCTCCGCCGACGCCGGCTGCGCGCCGCAGCGGCGCGCGATCCTCGTCGATGCTCCATCGACCGCCCGCGAGCCGCAAGGCTGCAAGCACCTGCTCGACGAGCCGGTCGTGATCGACCGCACCCGCCGCCGCCACCACAAGCGTCGACGGATCGTACTGCGCAAGGTAGTGGGCCATCACGTCGTCGCGGCGGGCCGCGCGAATCGTGTCGGGGTTGCCGCCGATGGGGCGCCCGAGCGGGTGCGCGCCGAGCACGGCTTCGAAGAAGCGCTCGTTCGCGACGTCTGAGAGGTCGTCTGCGGCCATCGCGAGTTCTTCGAGGATCACCCCGCGTTCGGTCTCGAACTCGTCCGGATCGATCACCGAGTTCGTCACCATGTCGGCGAGCGTGACAACCGCGCCGTCAAGGTCGACGTCGCGCACCTTCGCGTAGTAGCAGGTGTACTCTTTGGCAGTCAGCGCATTGTTCTCGGCGCCGATGCTGTCGAAGCTCGTCGCGATCTCGTACGCGCCCCGCGTAGGCGTGCCCTTGAACAGCAGATGCTCGAGAAAGTGGGTGCTGCCGAGGCTTCCCGGCGCGTCTCCGCGCTCGGCCTGCTCGTCGCGCGAGCCGATGCCGACCCAGAATCCGACCGTCGCCGAGCGCGCGCCGGGCATGTGCTCGGTCAGCACGCGCAGGCCGCTCGGGTGCACGGTGCGGCGCATCAGCCCACCGCCGAGGTCGGCTTCGAGTTCGGGCAGGTCGAGGGGAAGAAGAACTGGCTCTGGCACGCCCTCTACCCTACTGGCACGGGGCTCAGAAGTCGGGGTGAGGAGGATCGCGGCGAGCTTGAATCGCGCGAGTGCGAGCGGCGATGGAATGCAAAAAGCAGATGCCCCGGGTGGATGAACACCCGGGGCATCTGCTTGTGTGCTGCGAGACTTACTCGGCGGCTGCCTCTTCGGCTGCTGCCTCGGTCGCCTCGGCCGCGGGAGCCTCAGCGGCCTCCTCGAGCACGGGCTCGAGCGAGAGCTTGCCGCGATCGTCGACCTTCGTGATCTTCACGAGAATCTTCTGACCGATCGAGAGCACGTCGTCGACCGACTCGATGCGCTTGCCACCGGCGAGCTTGCGCACCTCGCTGATGTGCAGCAGGCCGTCCTTGCCCGGCAGCAGCGAGACGAAGGCGCCGAAGGCGGCGTTCTTCACCACGGTGCCGAGGTACTGCTCGCCGACCTCGGGGTTCTGCGGGTTCGCGATGGCGTTGACCTGCGCGCGGGCGGCCTCAGCCGACTCGCCGTTGGTCGCGCCGATGTAGACCGTGCCGTCGTCATCGATCGAGATATCGGCGCCGGTCTCGTCCTGGATGCCGTTGATCGTCTTGCCCTTGGGGCCGATCAGCTCACCGATCTTGTCGACCGGAATGTTGACCGTGATGACGCGAGGCGCGGTGGGCGCCATCTCGTCGGGCGCGTCGATGGCGCGAGCCATGAAATCGAGGATCTCGGTGCGAGCCTGCTTCGCCTGCGCGAGCGCGCCTGCGAGCACGTCGGACGGGATGCCGTCGAGCTTGGTGTCGAGCTGCAGCGCGGTCACGAACTCCGAGGTGCCTGCGACCTTGAAGTCCATGTCGCCGAGCGCGTCTTCTGCACCGAGGATGTCGGTGAGCGCCTTGTAGTGGCGCACGCCGTCGACCTCGTCAGAGACGAGACCCATTGCGATGCCCGCAACTGCTGCGCGAAGCGGCACACCGGCGTTGAGCAGCGACAGGGTCGATGCGCAGACCGAACCCATCGAGGTCGAGCCGTTCGAGCCGAGCGCCTCGCTGACCTGGCGGATCGCGTAGGGGAACTCCTCGCGGCTCGGCAGCACGGGCACGAGTGCGCGCTCGGCCAGGAAGCCGTGGCCGATCTCGCGGCGCTTCGGGCTGCCGACGCGGCCGGTCTCACCGGTCGAATACGGCGGGAAGTTGTAGTGGTGCATGTAGCGCTTGCTGGTGACGGGCGACAGCGAGTCGATCTGCTGCTCCATCTTCAGCATGTTCAGCGTGGTGACGCCCAGAATCTGGGTCTCGCCGCGCTGGAAGATCGCCGAACCGTGCACGCGAGGAATGACCTGCACCTCTGCGTCGAGCGCACGAACCTTGTCGAGCGGGCGACCGTCGATGCGAGCACCCTCGGTGAGCACGCGACCGCGCACGACCTTCTTCGTGACCGACTTGTAGGCGGCCGACACCTGGTCAGCTGCCGAAGCCTCGAGCTCGCCGGCCTCGATCTTGGCGGCGATGGCCTGCTTCACGCGAGCCTTCAGCGCGTCGTCAGCATCCTGGCGCTCCTGCTTGTCGGCGATCTGGTAGATCGGCGACAGCTCGGCCTCGGCGAGTGCCTCGACCGCTGCGTAGACCTCGTCGGTGTAGGGCAGGAAGACCGGGTAGTCCTGCACTTCCTTTGCCGACTGGGCGGCGAGCTGCTCCTGTGCCTTGACGAGCTGCGCGATAAACGGCTTCGAAGCCTCGAGGCCCTGTGCGACAACTGCCTCGTCGGGCTTGATCGCGCCACTCTTGATGAGGTTCCAAGAACCCTCGGTAGCCTCGGCCTCGACCATCATGATCGCGACGTCTTCGGTACCGTCGGCGTTCTTCACGACGCGGCCGGCGACCATCAGGTCGAAGACTGCCTCGCCGACCTGCTCGACGTTCGGGAATGCGACCCATTGGTCTGCGTTGCCGGCAGCACCCGGGATGAGCGCCAGGCGCACACCCGCGATGGGGCCCGAGAACGGCAGGCCCGAGATCTGGGTCGATGCCGATGCGGCGTTGATCGCAAGCGCGTCGTAGTACTCACCCGGAGCGATCGAGAGCACGGTGACCACGATCTGCACCTCGTTGCGCAGGCCGTCGACGAACGACGGGCGCAGCGGGCGGTCAATCAGACGGCAGACGAGGATTGCCTCGGTCGAGGGGCGACCCTCGCGGCGGAAGAACGAGCCGGGAATCTTGCCGGCCGCGTACGAGCGCTCTTCGACATCGACGGTGAGCGGGAAGAAGTCGAAGTGCTCCTTCGGCTGCTTCGAAGCGCTGGTGGCGCTGAGCAGCATGGTCTCTTCGTCGAGGTAGGCAGCAACCGCACCCTGCGCCTGCTGGGCCAGCCGGCCGGTCTCGAAGCGAACGGTGCGCTTACCAAAGCGGCCGTTGTCGAGCACTGCCTCGGCGAACTTGATTTCAGGACCCTCCACGGGATCTCCTTCGTTTCACTTGAGCGCACGGCAGACAGCCACGACCGTCGAAACGGATGCTGCGTTCGATCGCGAGTGCTGATGTTCAGTAGAAGGCCACTCTGCTCTCAGAGGGAACTACCACCGAAGACCAGCCAGCCAGTCGACGCGCTCGGTTCATCTTTGATGCAGGCCAGAAGCCTGCGAATCAAGCTTACCATCGGGTCCCTCGAATTGCCCGAGATCCCGCATGACACCTTTATCTCGCGCGAGATCAGCACCGAGCGCGCAGTCGCGAGCGGCGCCTGGTCGCTGAAGGCTAGCGGTAGAAACCCTCGCGCAGGTTGATGCCGTACTCGAGCCAGGCTTTCATCGCAGCGAGCATGCCCGTCCAGCCCATGCAGTTGCCGAAAGCTCCCTGCGCCCCGGCTCGGTTGAGCCGCCACGCGCGCTCTGAGATCACGACCTTCGTGCAATCGCCCTCGGCCTGAAACTCGAACGTCACATCGGTGTGCGCAGCGCCGACCGTCGCGTGCGGTTCACCGCCCCAGCGAACTACGATCCTCGTGCTGCCGTCGGCCTCGAGCACCTCGACCGGAAACGCGCCGGGAAAGTCGGCGAAATCCCACTGCACCGTCACGCCAGTTTCGAGGCGACCTTCGGCTCCGCCCGTGGTGAAGTACTTGCTCAGCACGAGAGGATCGGCGACGGCCTCGTATACCTCGGCCCGCGGCCGCGACACGTAGCCGAAGATCGAGAACTCGAGCTCGGTCAGTTCGGCTTCGGGGTCAAGGTCATCGGGAGAAACAGCTTCGCTCGCCATACCCCGAGTCTAGAACCGGGGCATGGCGAGCGAAAGAGTGTGGGAGCGGGCCTACGCGTCGATGATGTCGACCGTGCGCAGCATTGCTGCGCCTATCGCGTCGCCGAGGCGCTCGATCAGCTCCGCAGGCACCGCCGCGTCGACCGAGAGCACCGAGAGCGCGGTGCCCTTCTTCTCGTCGCGGGCGATCTGCAGACCGGCGATATTGACGCCAGCCTCGCCGAGCAGGCCGCCGTAGGCGGCGACGATGCCCGGGCGATCCTCGTAGCTGAAGACGACCAGGTGCTCGCTGATCGGCAGCTCGAGCTCGTAGCCGTTGATCTCGACGATCTTCTCGACCTGCTTCGGGCCGGTGAGCGTGCCCGACACCGAGATCTGGGCGCCCTCGGCGGTCGTGCCGCGCAGGGTGATCACGTTGCGGTAGCTCTCAGAGATCGCGTCGACGTGAAAGCGCACCTCGACGCCGCGCTGCTCGGCGATCAGCGGGGCGTTGACGTACGACACCGGGTCGCTGACGACCTGCGAGAACAGACCCTTGAGCGCGGCGAGGCGCAGCACCTGCACGTTGTGCTCGCTGAGCTCGCCGTGCACCTCGACATCGAGCGAGGTGACGGGGCCTGCAGCGAGCCCCGCGAAGATCTGGCCGAGCTTCTCGGTGAGCGGCAGGCCCGGCTTCACGTACTCGTTGATCGTGCCGCCCGCGACGTTCACCGCGTCGGGCACGAGCTCACCGGCGAGCGCGAGGCGCACCGACTTCGCGACCGAGATGCCCGCCTTCTCTTGCGCCTCTTCGGTCGAAGCGCCGAGGTGCGGGGTCACGTTGATCTTGGGGTGAGCGGTGAGCCTGTCGTCCTTCGGCGGCTCCTGCACGAACACGTCGAGCGCGGCACCCGCGATCTCGCCTGCGTCGAGCGCGGCGACGAGCGCGTCTTCGTCGATGAGGCCGCCGCGGGCGACGTTCACGACGTACGCGGTGGGCTTCATGGCCTTCAGCTGGGCCTCGCCGATCATGCCGAGGGTCTCGGGCGTGCGGGGCATGTGAATGGTCAAGAAGTCGGCGCGGGCGACCAGCTCGTCGAGCTCGACCAGCTCAGCACCGAGCTGCGCGGCGCGCGCGGCGGTGATGTAGGGGTCGTAGGCAAGCAGCTCAACACCGAAGCCGCGCAGACGCTCGGCGACGAGCGCACCGATGCGGCCGAGGCCGATAATGCCGATGGTCTTCTCGTAGAGCTCGGTGCCGGTGAACGACGAGCGCTTCCACTGGCCGGCGCTCAGCGAGCCGTGCGCGCGCTGCAGGTGACGGGCGAGGCCGAGAATGTGCGAGACGGTGAGCTCAGCCGCACTGATGATGTTCGAGGTGGGCGCGTTCACCACCATGACGCCGGCCTGGGTCGCGGCCTTGATATCGACGTTGTCGAGGCCGACGCCGGCGCGGGCGATCACCTTGAGCTGAGGCGCCCAGCCGAGGGCCTCTTCGTCGATCTGGGTCGCCGAGCGCACGAGCACAGCGTCGGCGTGCGCGAGTTCGGCGCGCAGCGCGTCACGGTCGGTACCGTCGACGTTGCGCACATCGAAGTCCGGGCCGAGGGCTGCGATCGTGGCGGGTGAGAGTTCTTCAGCGAGTAGCACGACCGGCGCGGGCATCAGAAAATGGTCCTCCGAGAGCGAGAGAGTTGGGTGCCGAAGGCCTCGGCACCCTCAGCATTCTACTATCGCCGTATGCCGTGAGAGCGCGGAGGGCGCTTACATGAAGAAGGATGTCGGCGGCACCACGATCGAGATCTCGAGCTGCAGCGCCGCGACCAGCGCGAGGGCGGTCACGAGAATGAGCAGTTTCGAGCCCCCGCTGCGCCTGCGCCCCACCAGCAGCGCAGCTGCATAGCCGAGCACCGGCAGGGCAACGCCGAGCCACAGCCAGAACCAGCCGAGGGCGTTGACCGCGAGGCCGAGCTGCGCAGCCATCTGCGGCAGTTGGGTGAGGTTGCCGATGGCCGCGACGACCATGTAGACGTAGAGCGCGGTGAGCAGGGCGAACGCCGCCCACCCGGTGATCTTGCGAGCCATCAGAACAATCCCCCGAACATCGGCAGCGGCACGAGCACGACAAGACCGAGCACGAGCCAGGCCACCATGCGCCGCACCCGCGCGCCGCGGCACAGCACGAGCACCGAGGTGAACCAGAGCGCCGGCGCGAACGGTGCGACCCAGAATACGATCTGCTGCAGCACCCCGCCGAGTGAACCACTCGTCTCGATCACTGCGGCGTTCGCGGTCGCCGCCGCGTTCGCCCAGCTGAACCACACGAAGGTGAAGAGCAGGTAGACCCCACCGATCAAACCGAGCAGCACGAGCGCCCCGCTTGAGAGCTGCGTCGATTCGCCAGTCGGCTCGATGGCGACGTCAGCTGCGTCAGCGGCTTCGGGGCGAGGATCACCGGAGGTATCGGCACGCGGGGCCGTTTGCGGTGCGCCCCCCTGCGGCTCGGCCGCTGGCTGCCCCTCGACGGTCCACCCGCTCGCGAGCGAGCTCTCGCGGGCCGCCTCGCGGCTCGCGCGATCCTTTTCGTTACCCATATCGACAAGCCTAGCGAGCCGCACCGGGCCGAAACCTTGAAGTACACTGACGCAGAGACAAGCGAACATCGTCACAGCCTCAAGAAGGAGCGCAATGTCTGAAGATGCAGGGCCCAAGAAAAAGGCCGCAGCTTCCGAGCCGGCAAACGGTCAGGGCTGGGAGCCGACACCCGAGTCGAAGGCGAAGAGCAAGCAGCTGCGCATCATCGCGCTCGTCGCGTGGGTCGTAGCGATCGCCCTCGAGGCCGTCGCGATCTTCTGGCTGCTGCGTCAGCGCGAGTGGGTCGGCGAAGACGGCACCCTCGTGCGCGATCCCGATACCGGTCTGCTGCAGGCGCAAGACGCTGTCGCACACTTTCCGCAGTGGGCGTTCATCACGCTGCTCGTGTTTCTGGTGGTCATCGCGGCGCTCGCGATCACCGGCTCGCTGCTCTGGAAGAAGGCGAACCGCCTCGACCCGGCCCGCAAGGCCGACACCGTGCGCTTCTTCGTGCAGAACCAGCTCGGCGCGATCATCTCGATCATCGCGTTTCTGCCGCTCATCATTCTCATCTTCCTCAACAAAGACATGGACAAGGGGCAGAAGACCACGGCCGGCATCGTCGGCATCGTGCTCGCCGCGGTCAGCGTGATCGTCGGCGTCGACTTCAACCCACCATCGGTCGAGCAGTACACCGCCGACCAGTCGACGGTCATTCAGCTGCTCGGCTCTGACAATGTCTACTGGGTCGATGGCGGTACCGTCTACCACGTCTGCGAAGACGTCTCAGACATTCAGACCGGCAGCGTGATTCAGAGCGGAACGACCGCGCAGGCGATCGAGGCCGGCAAGAACCGCCTCACCCTGAAGTTCGCTTCGGAGCTGCAGAACTGCGGCCTGAACGTGCCAGAGAACGCCGAAGAGATCACGTCGGCGCTGCGCGAGATTCAGGCAGGCAAGACCGACACGCTGCTGCCTGCGCCCGTGTGGGCAGACCCATCGGATGCCCCGATCGAGGTCGCAGACGCCGAGCCCGCGGCGGCATAGCGCACGTCTCGTTCGCATCGAAGAGGATCGCCCCTCCCTGCTCCACACGGCAGGCGAGGGGCGATCCTCTTCTTTGCTCTGTAACTCTTTGGTGCTCTGAGCGCGACCTTGCGCGACTATTCGACGCGCTGCACGCGTTCGCGATGGTTGCTGACGTTGTTGCCGGGAATCGACGTGCGCTTCGTGCCGCGCACTTCGTCGACCTTCGCGTCGCTGCCGGTAACCGGCTTCGACTCGATCAGCGTCTCGCGCTCGAATGAGTGCGACTTGTCGGTGTTGCGGTAGTACCTGAAGAGCGCCGTGTAGACGGCGACGCCTGCAGCCGGGCCGGCGAGCAGCAGCCAGCCGCCCCCACCCTCGTCCTGTGCGTTCGACTGCAGAAACACCTGACCCAGGGCCGGCGCGGCTACGGCAACGATATTGACGAGCCCGGCGATCATAGTGTCGCCACCAGGAATGCGATCACGATCGCCTCGAGCACGGTGCCCGTCGTGAGCGCGGCCGCGAGTAGCCTGCCGCGCGAGACAGGCACGCTGCCCATGGTCTCACCGGTGCGCCCGTTCACAGCGATGTAGTGCACCATGCCGCGACCCCCCTCTTCGTGATAGTACGAATACAGCCACACCGGCAGGTACATCGACACCCAACGCGTGCCGTGCACGCTGAGCTGCTCGTGCTCCCAGCGCACGCCGCGGTTGTAGCCGCTCACCGTCGGCGCGACCTCGGAGCGCGCGATCGACAACAACTGATCTTCGAGCAACGGGCGAATCGCCTCGACGTTCTGGTCGCGCTTCTCCGAGGTGAAGCCGGTCAGGTAGCTCGCGTTCCACTTCACCGCGTTCTTCGTATCGAACGGCAGGATCGTGTTGATGATGTTATTCGTGTTCACGAAGACGTCCATGTTCGCACGCTCGGCCGAAGACTCGATCGTGAGGTCGTCTACGGTGAAATCGACGAACCTGCGCACCTGATAGACGTCGGCGTCGTAGAAGGTCTCGCGATCGTCACCGCTGCCCCTGGTGTAGCTACGCAGCAGCACCTCGCCCTGCCCCCAGACGGTCGCGCTCGCGTTGCCGTCGACGACCATGTAGGGCAGGTAGACGCCGACCACGTTCTCGGGGGTGAACTCGCGCAAGAACCTGCGGTGTGCAAACATTCTGCGCTTGCCAGCGAACTCGCGAATCGCGGCGACCGCCTGCTCGTGGGTCAGCCTGAACGGCAGCACCGCGTCTGGCACGGCCCCGTTCGGCACCTGGTTGTTGACTGTCAAGATGCTGCGGCACCAGTGGCAGCGGGCAGACATCGCGCTCTCCACATTCACCACGACCTCTGAACCGCAGCCCCCGCACTTCAGCGTCACGACGTTGCTCATCGTGTCGTCGATGTCTGCGGCGCCCGTGCCGATCACCGTGCCCTGCAGCTGGTCGAGGGGCTGCTCGGCAAAGATCTGCCCCTCGACCGTCGCCTCAGACCACTCGTAGCGGCAGAACATGCAGATCAGCATGCCCGTCTGCGGTCGCAGCTGAATCTCGGTCGAACCGCACCTCGGGCAGCGATTCACGCCGTCACCCAGCCGCTCGTTCTGAGTGCTTGCCTGCGCCGTCGCGTTCGGGTCGGGAGCGAAAGGCGGCACGGGATCAGGTTGGGCGGGAGGCTGCTCGGCCGGCACCGCATACTGCGCCGGCATCGCCGGATCATCCTGCACAGGTGCCGGCATGGGAGCCTGTGCAGGCGGCACGGGGCTCTGCTGCGGCGGAACGCCAGGCAGCCCCTCGGCAGCGTCGTTCATATTGGTTCAGCCCTGCTTAGAGCCCCAGCGCTTTCGCCTTTGCCGCGTCGTAATCCTCTTGCGAGATCAGCCCCGCATCGAGCATCTCCTTGAACTTCGCGAGCTTCGCCATCGGATCTTCCGCTGCGGGAGCGGCCTGAGCCGGGGCCGCCGGGGCTGCCTGCTGCTGAGTGCTCTGAGCGCCCACGCCGGGAACTGGCTGCTGCAGACCGCCGAGACCGGCGGTACCAGCCGCCATGCCCATGCCGAAAATGCCTCCAGCGCCGGCGTTCTCACCGGCAGCTTCGAAGCCCGCTGCCACCGAGGCCTGAAGGTTCGAGTTGCCTCGCGCACCGGCAAGCGCGTCTGCACGCTGCACGTTCTTCAGCAGCTCGCGAGTGTTCTCGTCGTACTCGATCGCGACGATCGCGGTTGCTGCGATGACGAGACCGCGGGCGGTCGACCACTGGTAGTTCTGTTCGACGGCCGCCGAGAGGCTCTGTGCGAAGCCGATCGAGTCCTGCTGGATCTTCGTGATGCGGTTGCCCTTAGACGGGTCGTTCGTGTACAGCGAGAACGCCGGCGCCAGCGATCCCACGACCTCGTTGAACAGCTGCGAAGCGGCATCGTTTTCGAGATCGGTGAAGTCGAACACCTGACCGGGCTCGAGGTACTTTGCTGGCACAAAGTTCTTGATGAACAGGATTGGGTCAGTGATCTTGAGCGTGTAAGTGCCACGGGTGACCGCGCCAACCTGCGCGTTCATGTACGCGTCGTCCCAATAAATCTCGCTCTGGGTGCCGAAACGGTTGTTCGGCAGCTCTTTCAGGGTGACGAAGTAGGCGCGCTGCTGCGTGCTGGGGCGGCCACCGAACTTGAAGCGCTCCCACGAAGTGGTGATGAGAGGGCTGACGATACCGTTGCCCGCGAAGATCGACTGAGAGTCCTGCGCTTCGGAGTTCCACTCATACGCACCGGCTTCTGCGGCGAAGCCGGTGATGGCGCCGTCCTGCATCAGCACGAGGCCGTAGCCCTCGGGAACGAGGATCTTGCTGCCGTTCGTGATGACGCCGTCAGAACCCTTGGTGTTCGAGCCGCGGCCCGCGTTCTGCCCCTGAGGAACCGCAGCGAACAGTGCTGCCGTAGGTGCAAGGCCGCTGGGCACCGTGTAAAAGTCTTTCCACTGATCTGCAAGCGTGCCGCCGATCGCGCCAATTGCTGCCTGAATGAGTCCCATGTGTGCATCCTCACCGATGTGCCGAACGGCATTTGACTGTGAACGGCTCCAGCCTAGCGGGGTGATGCTGCATGAACCAGCAAAGATTGCTGCGAGTGTGCAACACATGTGCGAAAGGCCCCAGGGTCTCCCCCGGGGCCTCTCGCGAAGTCAGTTACTCGTGACTAGCGCGCAGCGCTGCCGTCCACGCGTGAGGATCGCTCGCGATCCTCACAAAACAGTGCTGCCCTTGATTACGTGGGCGTCAGCGCGCAGCGCTGCCGTCCACGTAATCCTCATCCTGCTGTGACCATGCGAAGAGCTGGCGCAGCTCGCGGCCGGTGGTCTCGATCGGGTGCGACTCGGCCTTTGCGCGCAGAGCGGTGAACTCCTGTGCGCCGTTGTCCTGGTCATCGATAAAGCGCTTGGCAAACGCGCCCGACTGGATGTCGGCGAGAACGGCCTTCATGTTCTCCTTGACGTTCGGGTCGATAACGCGGGGGCCTGAGACGTAGTCGCCATACTCGGCGGTGTCAGAAACGCTCCAGCGCTGCTTGGCGATGCCGCCCTCCCACATGAGGTCGACGATGAGCTTCAGCTCGTGCAACACCTCGAAGTAGGCGATCTCGGGCTGGTAGCCAGCCTCGGTGAGCGTCTCAAAACCGTACTGCACGAGCTGCGCGGTGCCACCGCAAAGCACGCTCTGCTCGCCGAACAGGTCGGTCTCGGTCTCTTCGGTGAAGGTGGTCTTGATGACGCCCGCACGGGTGCCACCGATCGCCTTCGCGTACGACTTCGCGGTCTCCCATGCGGTACCGGTTGCGTCGACCTCGACGGCGATGATGTCGGGAATGCCGCGGCCTGCAACGAACTCGCGGCGCACGGTGTGGCCCGGAGCCTTGGGAGCGACGAGGATCACGTCGACACCCTCAGGGGTCTCGATGTAGCCGAAACGAATGTTGAAGCCGTGCGCAAAGGCGAGGGTCTTGCCTGCGGTCAGGTGCTGCTTGATCTCGTTGTTGTAGATCGCGCGCTGGTGCTGATCCGGTGCGAGGATCATGATCAGATCAGCCCACTCAGCTGCGTCTGCCACAGTGAGCACCTTGAAGCCAGCCTCTTCAGCCTTAGCAATCGACTTCGAGCCCTCCTTGAGCGCAATGACGACCTCAACGCCCGAGTCGCGAAGGTTCATCGCGTGTGCATGACCCTGCGAGCCGTAGCCAACGACGGCTACCTTCTTGCCCTGGATGATCGACAGGTCTGCATCGGCGTCGTAGTACATTTCAGCCACGAGTGGCCTCCTTATTAGTTGGTGGTATAGGTCAATGGTTTGGAATTGTGCAGCGAATCGCTTGCGGCTCGCTTAGTTCTTGTAGACGCGTTCGGTGATGCTCTTCGCACCGCGGCCGACAGCGATGAGGCCTGATTGCGCGATCTCTTTGATGCCATACTGCTCGAGCACCCGCAAGAACGCCTGGATCTTGCCCGTGTCGCCGGTGACCTCGATCACGAGCGCATCGGTCACGACGTCGACGACGCGAGCGCGGAACAGATTGACTGCTTCGAGCACGTGCGACCGGGTCTGGTGATCGACGCGCACCTTGATGAGCATGTGTTCGCGCTGCACCGATTGCGAGTCTTCGAGTTCGACGATCTTGATCACGTTGACGAGCTTGTTGAGCTGCTTGGTGATCTGCTCGATCTGCACGTCATCCTCGTTCACCACCACGGTGATGCGCGAGAGACCTGCGAGCTCGGTGGGACCCACCGCGAGCGAGTCGATGTTGAAGCCGCGGCGGGCGAACAGACCCGCGACGCGAGTGAGCAGGCCTGGCTTGTCTTCGACCAGAAGACTGAGTACGTGACGGCTCATGGCTTACTCCTCTCCCCACTCGGGGCTGTGCTCAAGTGCATACTGAATATCGCTGTTGCTGGTGCCCTGGCGAACCATCGGCCAGACCATGGAGTCCGCGCTCACGACGAACTCGATGACGACTGGTCGGTCGTTGGTCTCAAGCGCGAGCTTGATCGCATCGTCGACCTGGTCTTCGCGCTCCACGCGAATCGCGAGGCAACCGTAGGCTTCGCCGAGCTTCACGAAATCGGGAATCCTGCGCGAGCCGTGGCCGGTGTTGAGTTCAGTGTTCGAGTAGCGGCCGTCGTAGATGAGGGTCTGCCACTGGCGCACCATGCCGAGCGACGAGTTGTTGATGACCGCGACCTTGATGGGAATATCGTTGACCACGCAGGTTGCGAGTTCTTGGTTCGTCATCTGGAAGCAGCCGTCACCGTCGATAGCCCAGACCACGCGATCGGGTTCTGCGACCTTTGCGCCCATGGCTGCGGGAACGGCGTAGCCCATGGTGCCTGCACCGCCGGAGTTGAGCCACGAGTTCGGGCGCTCGTACTTGATGAACTGCGCAGCCCACATCTGGTGCTGGCCAACGCCCGCGACGTACACCGCCTCGGGACCGGTCAGCTCACCGATACGCTGAATGGCGTACTCGGGGGCGAGCAGACCATCGCTCGTCGGCGCGTAGCCGAGCGGGTAGCGCTCCTGCAGCAGGTGCAGGCGCTCCCACCAAGGCGCCAAATCGGCGAACTGTGTGCTGGTCTTCAGAGTTGATACGGCTGCGATGAGATCGCTGATCACCTCGGCGGCGTCGCCGACGATCGGCACATCGGCGGCACGGATCTTGCCGATCTCGGCGGGATCGATATCGGCGTGGATCACCTTCGCATCGGGTGCGAAGAGCGCGGTCTTGCCCGTCACGCGGTCGTCAAAGCGCGCACCGATCGTGATGAGCAGGTCGCTCTCCTGCAGCGAGAGCACCGCCGGCACCGTGCCGTGCATGCCAGGCATGCCGAGGTGCTGCGGGTGCGAGTCTGGAAAGACGCCGCGCGCCATCAGGGTGGTGACCACGGGAGCTCCGACGAGCTCGGCGAGCTGCAGCAGCTCGGCCGAGGCGCCGGCGCGACCGACACCGCCGCCGATGTAGAAGACGGGGCGCTGGGCTGCCGAGATCAGCTCGGCTGCGGCCTGAATCTGCTTGCTGTTTGCCTTGGCGATGGGGCGGTAGCCGACCAGGTCGACTCGCGAGTCCCAGACGAAGTCAAACTCGGCCTCTTGCGCATCTTTGGTGATGTCGACGAGCACGGGGCCGGGGCGGCCGGTGCTCGCAACTTCGTAGGCCGCGGCGATGGCGCCCGGAATGTCTTCGGCCCGCTTCACCAGGAACGAATGCTTCGTGACCGGCATGGTGATGCCGACGATGTCGACCTCTTGGAACGCGTCGGAGCCCATCAGATGCGAGAACACCTGGCCGGTGATCGCAAGCAGCGGCACCGAGTCCATGTATGCGTCGGCGATGGCGGTGACAAGGTTGGTCGCACCGGGGCCTGAGGTCGCGATGCAGACTCCGACCTTGCTGCCCGCGGCCGCAAAGCCCTCTGCTGCGTGGCCGCCACCCTGCTCGTGACGAACGAGAATGTGGCGCAGATCGTTATCTTCGTTCAGCGCGTCGTAGAGCGGAAGCACCGCACCGCCAGGCAGCCCGAAGACGTCAGTGACGCCGAGCAGTTCAAGGCTGCGAACGACGGCCTGCGCGCCCGTCATTCGCTCGCTGCGTGCGGAGGTGTCTTGGTACCCAGTACTCGTGTCCGAGTTCATTTCATACTTTCTATAGCTGGATTTCTGGAGCGCTTCGCTGCCACGCGTCAGCCCACTCCACCCGAGTGCGCGGGCGGAACAGGCGCACGATCACCTTAACCGGTGATGGCGCCCTCGGAGGCGCTGCGAACGAGTTTCGTGTACTTCGCGAGTACACCACGCGTGTAGCGAGGGGGAAGCGGAGCCCAGGTTGCTCTGCGGGCTTCAAGCTCGGCCGGATCGGCCAGAATGTCGAGCGTTTTCGCGGCGATATCGACCCGAATCAGGTCACCGTCGCGCACCAGGGCAATCGGACCGCCGTCTGACGCCTCAGGTGCAATGTGGCCGATGCACAGGCCGGTTGTGCCGCCTGAGAATCGTCCGTCGGTCAATAGTAGTACATCTTTACCGAGCCCCGCGCCCTTGATGGCCGCCGTGATGGCGAGCATCTCGCGCATGCCGGGGCCACCCTTCGGGCCCTCGTAGCGAATGACGACGATATCGCCCTTGCCGATCTTGCCTTCGGTCAGCGCGTCCATCGCTGCCCGCTCTCTATCGAAGACGCGTGCGGGCCCCTCGAAGAGTTCGGCGTCGAAGCCAGCGGTCTTTACAACCGACCCCTCGGGAGCGAGCGAGCCGTGCAGAATCGTGAGACCGCCGGTCGCGTGAATGGGGTCGTCGAGGTGATGAATCACCTTGCCGTCGATCGGGTCGGGGTTCAGCTCTGCAAGGTTCTCGGCCATGGTCTTGCCTGTCACCGTCAAGACATCGCCATGCAGCAACCCGGCGTCGAGCAGTGCTTTCAGCACCACTGGCACGCCGCCGTGGCGGTCGATGTCGGCCATCACGTACTTGCCGAACGGCTTCATATCGGCAAGGTGCGGCACCCGCGCCCCGATCCGATTGAAGTCTTCGAGGGTCAGGTCAACCTCAGCCTCGCGCGCGATGGCGAGCAGGTGCAGCACCGCGTTGGTCGATCCACCGTAGGCCATGAGCAACGTGATCGCGTTCTCAAAGGCTGGCTTCGTGAGAATATCGCGCGCCGTGATTCCGAGACGCAGCATGTTGACAACCGCCTCGCCCGAGCGGTGGGCATAGTAGTCGCGACGGCGGTCAGCGCTCGGCGGCGCCGCAGAACCCGGCAGGCTCATGCCCAGCGCTTCGGCGATCGAGGCCATCGTGTTGGCCGTATACATGCCGCCGCAGGCACCCTCGCCCGGGGCGATGGCGCACTCGATGCGCTTGAGGTCTTCCTCGCTCATCGTGCCCGCCTTGCAGGCGCCGACCGCTTCGAAGGCGTCGATGATCGTGACTTCCTTCTCAGTACCGTCGGTAAGCTTCACCCAGCCCGGTGCGATCGAACCCGCATAGAGAAACACCGAAGCGAGATCGAGACGCGCTGCGGCCATCAGCATGCCGGGCAGAGACTTGTCGCAGCCCGCAAGCAGCACCGAGCCGTCGAGGCGCTCGGCCATCATGACCGTCTCAACCGAGTCTGCAATCACCTCGCGCGACACGAGCGAGAAATGCATGCCCTCGTGACCCATCGAGATGCCGTCACTGACCGAGATCGTGCCAAACTGCAGCGGATAGCCGCCGCCGGAGTGCACACCCTCTTTCGCCCCCTGAGCCAGCCGGTCAAGACTCAGGTTGCACGGGGTGATCTCGTTCCATGAGCTCGCGATGCCGATCTGGGGCTTGTCCCAGTCTTCATCACCCATGCCCACGGCACGCAGCATGCCGCGAGCGGCCGCCTTCTCGATCCCGTCGGTAACGTCGCGACTGCGCGGTTTCACATCAAGCTCTGACATGCGATTCAGTCTACCTTCGCACCAGACTCCCGCCGCGCATGGAAAAGACCGGGAGAGCGTACGCTCTCCCGGCCTGCCCCTTGTTCTGCAAGCAGCAGTTACTTGCCTATCGCCGGTAGCCAGGTAAAGGGCAAGATAAACCCAATGGTCGTGGCCAGCAGCCCTCCGACGAACAGAGGAATGTCGGCCTCGCCCGCCCCAAAGGCGTAGCTCGAAACGAGCATGCCTCCGAACGCCAGCACAATCGATAGTGTGAACACGACAGCGGTCACTGCGCTGACCGCCCCCTGCGAACTCTCTTCGAACAGAGCCTCGTTCTGCTTCGCCATTGTCGACCTTTCTCAAAAGCTGTGGGTGTCACCGAACCATTGCCGGCAACCAGTATGCCCAGAGTATCGTACGCAGTAGGCTGGGGTCATGTCGATCGGGAAGTACCTCACGAACCTCGGAGTCATCGGAGCACTGATGGGCGCTCTCGGCACTGCCAAGCAGGCTCAGGCTATGCCGAAGGATTGGCGCCGCTACCTTGTCTGGGTTGTCTGGGCGGCCGGTCTCGCGCTCGCGCTCGCAAGCGTTGCGAAGCAGGCGGACGATGAGCAGTACGAGGCCGAGCTCAAGCAGCTCGAGCGCGAACAGAAGGCAGCTGCGAAAGCTTCGCGCAAGCGCCGTTGAGCCGAGTCGCGGGCTGTTTCTGCGCTGAGCACAGCTTGCGACGCACCGCCCGACGCGCCGAGCGCGACCGGCCGATTTTTATCTCGCGCGTGAGTCGTGCTAGGTTATATCCGTTGCCCAGACGGGCAGCATGCGCCTTTAGCTCAGTTGGTAGAGCAGCTGACTCTTAATCAGCGGGTCCACGGTTCGAGCCCGTGAGGGCGCACAGTGAAGCCCCAGAGTCATGTGACTCTGGGGCTTTTTCTTTACCGACGGGGCGCTTTGAAGGTATTTTTTGGTTATTGACCCGAAGGCCGCGATGCTTCCCGAGATTCCCGCGCACTCCCCCGACCTCGCGTTCGCACTCGAGCTCGCAGACCTCGCCGACTCGATCTCGCTACCGCGGTTCCGTTCGGCCGACCTGCGCATCGACACGAAGCCCGATCGCACCTTTGTCACCGACGCCGATATCGCTGTCGAGCACGCCTTGCGCGAGCGCATCGAGGCCGCGCGCCCGGGCGATGGCTTCTTCGGCGAAGAGTCGGGCAGGGCCGAGGGCGGCGAGCGCCGCTGGATTCTCGACCCCATCGACGGCACCTCGAACTTTCTGCGCGGGGTGCCAAACTGGGGCACGCTCATCGCGCTCGAGGTGAGCGGCGAGCTCACGATCGGCGTCGTCAGCGCACCGGCATTCGGCGCGCGTTGGTACGCCGAGATCGGGCAAGGCGCATGGCGCGAGGATCACGGCCAGACACCGCGGCGACTGCAGGTCTCTGGTGTGCACGAACTTGCAGACGCGTCGCTGAGCTTTCAGAGCATCGAGCAGTGGCGAGAAGCCGGCTATCTCGATTCGCTGCTCGCGCTGGAGCGCAGCGTCTGGCGCGACCGGGCGTACGGCGATATGTGGTCATACATGCTGCTCGCCGAGGGTCTCGTCGATATCGTCGCCGAGTTCGACGTGAAGCCTTACGACCTGGCGGCCCTCGCGCCGATCGTGCGCGAAGCGGGCGGCACCTTCACCGACATCGACGGCAACGAGAGCGCCTGGAACGGCAGCTCGCTCGCGACGAACGGCCCGCTGCACGAAGCGACGATCGCGACGATTCAGCAGGCACGTTCGTAGCGAGCGGCCGCGATCCTTTTCGAGGATCAGTCGCAGCTGCCATTCGGTGCGGCCACCCGGCCGGGGTCGACTCGCTGCAGAATGAGTTCGAGCGACTGGGCCATGACCGCGACTTGTTCGGCATCGAGCGCGTCAAACACCTGGGTGCGCACCTCTTCGACGTGACCTGGGGCGCTCGCGGCAAGGTGCGCGAACCCCTCGTCGGTGAGCACGGCATTGGTCGCCCGCCGGTCGTCGGAGCAGCTCTCGCGCCGCACCCAGCCCTGCTTCTCGAGGCGAGTCACCACGTGCGAAAGGCGCGACAACGACGAGTTCGACCAGCGCGCAAGGTCGCTCATCGAGCGCGTACGACCCTCGGCCTCGGAGAGCATGGCGAGCACGTGATACTCGAAGAATGAGAGCCCGGCGTCGCGTTTCAGCTGCGTTTCGAGCACGCCGGGCAGCAAGAACGTGACGCCCACCAGGCGCATCCACATTTCTCGCTCACCCTGACTCAGCCACCGCGGCTCGCTGCTCTCGCTCATCTCGCACCCCACTGCACTCGCGCAAATTTACTTTAGCCTTCAACTATATCTGAGGCGCGCGGGTTTCGCGAGCCCCGGAATAGCAAGCCGATACGCGCTGGCGCCACGCGTGCGGGCCGCAATGATCGGCAATAGACCACAATGGAGGGGTGACCCAGAACTCCGACTCCCCCGCCCGCGCCGCCGGCTCGCAGACGCTCGACCGTGGCCTGCGCGCCCTTGAGCTGCTCGCCGAGGCATCGGGCCCGGTATCGATCGCGAGCCTTGCCGAGGGCCTCGGAGTGCATCGGTCGAACGCGTATCGAGTGTTGCGCACGCTCGAGGATCACCGCTTCGTGCTGCGCGACGAGGCCGGCATGATTCGACTCGGCCCGCGGCTCGCGGCCCTCGGCAGGGGCGCTGCCGCATCGCTGCAGCAGGCAGCCCTGCCCGAACTCGGCGAACTCGCCAATTCGTTCGGCTTCACCACCTTTATCGCGATGCTCGACGTCGACGAAGCGATCACCCTGCTGAGCATCGAACCCACGCACGGACACGCAAATGTCGCACAGCGGCCGGGAGCCAAACATCCGATCTCGCGCGGCGCCCCGGGTTATGCGATCGAGGCGTCACTCGACCATCGCGAGCATCAGGCACTGCTCGGCGGGGCGCCGCTCAGCGCTGGGGCCGCTGAGGTGCGCGGCCGCGGCTACGCGATCAGCAACGACGAAGTGATCCCGGGGCTGACCTCGGTCGCGGTACCGCTTCGGGTGGAGGGCGAGCCGCCCGCTGCGCTCGCTGTCGTGTGCATCGGTCTGCCCGAAGACCTGGAGACACTCGCCCGCAGCATGCGCGAGGCCGCGGTGCGTATCGAGCGCAGCGCGCACTGACCGGCGAGTCACAGACATCGCCCGTGCGAACGCGCGGTGATAGGATTCTCGCGTCCAGCGCGGCACACTTCATCGCCGCTCAAGGCGCTCGAAAAAGGGGCGCTGCTGCCGGTCCTCGGCGAGACATATACGGTTCCATACACGTATAACTCTTTGCAAGGATCATTATGACCACGCTCACCGAGGCACTCGCAACCGCCCTCACCCGCCACGCAGACCACGCATTCGGCCTGATGGGCAACGGCAACGCTCATCTCATCGATGCACTCACGAAGCGCGGCATGCCGTTCAGCGAGGTGCGCCACGAGGTGGCAACGGTAGCCTCGGCAGATGCCTTCACCCGCGTCTCGGGCAAGCTCGCGGTCGCCACTTCGACGTACGGCGCCGGGTTCACGAACACGCTCACCGCGCTCGCCGAGGCCGCGCAGGCCCGCACTCCCCTGCTGCTCGTCGTCGGCGATGCTCCCTCGACCGGACCGCGCCCGTGGGACATCGACCAGGAGCTGGCAGCCGCCGCGCTCGGCGTGCGCACCTACGCAGTCGGGGTCGACGATGTCGACTACGTGGTCGACCGTGCAGTCAAGGCGGCACGTCGCCGCCGCAGCCCCGTCGTCATCGCGATCCCATACGACCAGGTCACGGCTGTCGTGCCCGAGCCGGCCGCCCAGGGCATCGATCTGAACGATCCCTCCATCATGCGCGACCTTGCCGCAGCCACAATGTCCGGCGCCGCAGCTTCGCACAGCGCCGCCGCTTCGGCCTCGTATCGCCCCGAGACCGAAGCCACCTCGACCGAGATGACCGCCGCGGTGCAGACGCTCGTCGCAGCTGAGCGCCCGGTGGTGCTCGCAGGCCGCGGCGCCTGGGTCTCGGGCGCTGCGCCGCAGCTCGCGGCCATCGCCGACCAACTCGGCGCGCTCACCGCCTCGACCGCGCTCGGGCGCGGCATCTTCGCGAATCAGGCGTTCGATCTCGGCATCACAGGCGGCTTCGGCCAGGAGGCTGCGATGCAGGTGCTTGCAGGCGCCGACGCGGTGCTCGTGGTGGGCGCGAGCCTGAACCAGTTCACGATGCGCTTCGGCGAACTTTTCGGGGAGGGCACGAAGGTCGTTCGGGTCGACATCGATCAGGTAGCACCGCCGAAGACCGCTCACCACATCGACTACCAGCTCTTACGCGGTGATGCCGTCGAGGTGCTCACCTCGCTCAGCGAAGGGATCGCCGCAGCGCAGACCGCGCCAGGCACCTGGCGCGAACAGGTCGCCGGCCTCGAACCCGGTGGCGCCCTGCGCTCGCTCGACGAGGGATCACGCGCCGAGGGGGGCCTGTGCGCTGACGGCAGGCTCGATCCTCGCGCCGTCGCCGCACGACTCGCCGAAATGCTGCCCGAAGACCGTCACGTCACGAGCGACGGCGGTCACTTCATCGGCTGGGCGAACATGTTCTGGCCGGTCGCCTCACCGGATCGCATGATCATGGTCGGCACCGCATTTCAGAGCATCGGGCTCGGCTTCTCGACCGTCGCGGGTGTTGCGGCAGCGGCCCCCGACAGCACGGTCGTGCTTTCGACAGGCGACGGCGGCGGGCTCATGGCCATCGCCGACCTCGAGACCACCATTCGCACCACAAAGAGCTGCGTCGTCGTTGTTTGGAACGATGGATCGTACGGCGCCGAGGTGCACCTCTACGGAGTCATGGGGCTCGACGAAGCACCCATGCGCATTCCCGATGTGAACTTCGCGGGCGTGGCCTCCGCGCTCGGCGCAACCGGGGTCAGCGTGCGCAGCCTGGCCGACCTCGACGCCCTCGATGCCTGGCGCGAGGCTGGGGCGCAGGGCACGATTCTGCTCGACTGCCGCATCTCGAACTCGGTGGTCGCGCCCTACCAGCGCGAGATTCAGAAGGTCAACGGGCTCGACGTCGACTAGGCGTGTCTGTTAAATAGATCGTGAGAAGTCTGGGACCGTGGACCCATATCGCGGTTTCAGCTTCTTTCGAATGACCCGTGGGCCCTGATTGCTGACCTCATGCCCGGACCAACGGGGAAGAAAGGCCGCCCGTTCGCCGATGCACGCACCATGGTCGAGGGCATCTTCACCGGTATCGGTGCGGGCTCGCATGGCGAGATCTTCCCGATGTATTCGCGCCCTGGCAGACGGTGTGGCAGCGGCACAAATGGATGGCTGATGGTGGTACCTGGGACCAATTACAGGCCCGGCTCCAGGAGCACGCCGACCGTGCTGGCTTGATCGACAGGGATATCTCAGTGGGTTCCACGATTGCTCGCGCGCATCAGCACGCGACGAATGTGTCACGCATAAAAAAGGGGTTCGTCGAATTACAAGAATCTGCTGACCGAGCCGATTGATCATGCGGTGGGCCGCTCCCGGGGTGGCCTATCGACGAAGACGCACCAGCTCGTTGACAGGCGTGATCTGCCGTTAGTAACCATCTGCACGGCGGGGCAGGCTGGCGATTCGCCGATGCTTATCCCACTGATGGAACAGCTACGGATCGGTAGACGCACCCGCCCCATGCATCGTTGTGTGACAAGGCATACTCGTCGCGAGCAATCGCACCTATTTGCGGCAACGCAGCATCGCGGCTGTGATTCCAGAGCCACGTGACCAGCAGGCGAACCGGAGGCGACGCGGCTCGAACGGCGGGCGGCCGCCCAGGTTCGACTCGGCGAGATATCGCGGACGCAACGTGATCGAACGCGGGTACTGCAGGTTGAAGCAATGGCGAGGGCTCGCAACCCGATATCACAAGCTTGCGATCGTGTACCGTGCTGCGGTCGTGCTTAACGGGGTAGTCGCGTGGCTGAACTATTTAACAGACACGCCCTCAGTGCTGCGGGGCTGGGCGGACGGTTCGCCCTCACCCACCCCCGCTGCGTTACGGCGAGCTACTGCGCTGGCCGCTCGTCCGTCTCGCCCTTGCGCGGCCAGTGCGACATGGCCCGCTCTGCCATTGCGGTGATCGTGAGCGACGGGTTGACGCCCGGGTTCGCGGGCACTGCGGCGCCGTCGACGACGTGCAGCCCGGGGTACCCCCAGACGCGATGATACGCATCGACCACGCCCGACTCCGGAGATGCCGAGACGACCGCACCACCGAGAAAGTGCGCCGTGAGGGGAATGCCGAACACTTCGGGCCACGATCCTCGCGCCTCTGCCCGCACCCCAGACGCCTGCTGCAGTCGCACCGCAATCGCTTTCGAAGCCGCGTGCGCGCCGGGCAGATAGCTCGGGTTCGGTTCGCCCTCGCCCTGCGCGCTTGTGAGCGCTGGCGGCAGCAAGCCGCCGAGCCGACGCTTCAGCGAGAGGGTGAGCGAGTTGTCGGCAGTCTGCATCACGAGCGCGATAATGCCCCGTTCGCTCCAGCGGCGCAGCGATGCGAGCCTAAGCGAGGTGATCGGCGCCCGAAGCGCCTGCCGCATCAGTGAGCCAAGCCTTGCGGCGACGCCGCGGTCGCCCGGCACGAGCATCGTCGCGAGCGCCCCCATCAGGTTCGACCCGGGGCCGTACCTCACATTCTCGACGTGGGTGCGCTCATCGATATGAAACGACGTGGTGATCGCGACTCCCTTCGCGAGCCCGATCTGCTCGGGCACTCGCACCGCAACCGCACCATCGAGCGCCTCGGAGTTCGTGCGGGTCAGTTTGCCGAGTTCGTCAGACAGCCCTGGCAGCGCGCCAGCGTGCTTCATGCGGTGCAGCAGCTGCTGCGTGCCCCACGTGCCGCCCGCGAACACCACCTGCTCAGCGCTCACGCGCCTGCGATCGTGCCGCACCCACGAACCGCTGCGCTCGGTCGTGACTGTGAACCCGCCGCCGCGCCTCGGCACCACCTCGGTCACGGTACGAAGCGGCTCGATCGTCACCCCGCGCCGCTCGGCGAGCGCCAAGTAGTTCTTCATCAGCGTGTTCTTCGCGCCCACCCGGCAGCCGACCATGCAGTTGCCGCAGAACGTGCAGCCGGTGCGGTCGGGTCCCTCACCTCCGAAAAACGGGTCGGGCACGCGCCGCCCGGGCTCGCCGTAGAAGACGCCCGTCGGCGCGAGCCGGAACGAGGCCTCTACACCGAGGTCTGCCGCGGCGTCGCGCATCAGCTGCTCGACCGGACCCGCCGCCGGATACCGCTCGACGACGCCGAGCATGCGCTTGGCCTTCGCGTAGTGGGGCGCGAGCTCTGCCTGCCAATTGCCCGCAGGCCACTGGCGATCCTCGAAGAACTCTGCCCCCGGCTGGTACAGGGTGTTCGCGTAGTTCAGCGAGCCGCCGCCGACCCCGGCGCCCGCAAGAATCATGACGTGCGGCAATTTGTGAATGCGCTGCACTCCGAAGCAGCCGAGCGCCGGAGCCCACAAATATTTGCGCACATTCCAGTTCGTCTTCGCGAAGTCGGCGTCTTCGAAGCGACGGCCCGCCTCGTACACGTGCACCCGATAGCCTTTCTCGGCGAGGCGCATCGCGGCGACCGAGCCGCCGAAACCGGAACCAACGACCACGACGTCGTAATCGAACCCGTCAGTGCTGCGGCTCATTGCGTTGCTCCCTGCTGCTTCGTCGAGAATGAAACGGGCGAGTTCGACCCGTCGATCGGCACGAATACCCGCAAAGCACCCGACAGCATGTCGATGCGCACCGACTCGGTGCCGACACGCTCGCCGTCTGCGTAGACTATCAAGCCGGGCGCCGAAATCTCGACGCGCTCGCAGCGGCGAGTCAAGACCTCAGGCCGACTCGTGTGCGCCGCGCGCAGCAGCAGCGGAAACAGCCGCAGCAACTGTAATCTGCCGAGCGGGCCGACGAGCGTCAGGTCGAAGCGCCCGTCACCGGGGTCGGCGCCCGGGCACATCGGCATGCCGCCACCATAGCTTCGCGTGTTGCCCACGGCGGCGAGAATGCCGGGTCGTGCCTCACGCGCCTCGCCGTCGACACTCACGTCGAAGCGCAGTGGGCGCAGTTTCGCGAGCTCGATCACCAGGGCGAGGTAGTAGCGCAGCGCACCCTTCGGCCATCTCAGGCGGTTGGTGCGCTCGCTCACGAGTGCATCGAAGCCGAGAGCCGCAACAGTGAGGAACTTCGCCTCGCTGTCAGGGCACCGAGCCCGGCCAACATCGATGTGGCGAATGTCGCCGTGAAGCGCCAGCTCGGCCGCGGCGGCCGCGGCGTCTGGCCCCTCAAAGGGCAGGCCGAGCGCGCGTGCAAAGTCGTTGCCAGTGCCGGCAGGCACGAGCGCGATCGGCACGTTCGCGTGCGCGACCTCTTCGAGCAGCGAGGCCAGCGTGCCGTCGCCACCGACCACGACGAGCGCGTCTGGGCGCTCGCTCACTGCGCTCGCCGCGTGGTCACGGGTGCTCTGCGCCGAGTCGCCCTCGCGCACCAGCACCTCGGCGCCGAGCTCGCGCAAGCGGCGCACCGCAGCCTCTGCCGCGGCCGCTCCCCTGCCCTTTCCCGAGGCGGGGTTCACGAGCACGATGACGCGCGGCGCGCGAGCGTCGCCCGCACCGCGCTGCTCAGCCAAGCAGAGCCCCGGGGTTCATGATGCCCGTGGGGTCGAGCTCTGCTTTGAGCGCGCGCAGCATTCGCATGCCGTTGTGTCCGATCTCTCGTTCGAGCCACGGCGCGTGGTCTCGCCCGACTCCGTGGTGGTGACTGAGCGTACCACCGCCGGCGACGATCGCGTCGTTGACGCCCGCCTTCACCGCAGCCCAGACGCCCTGCTGGTCGCCCTTGATGCCTGCGACGATCGTGAAGTAGAGCGCCGCACCCGTCGGGTAGATGTGCGAGACGTGGCAGAGCACGAGCGACTTCGCGCCGCGGGCCGCAAAACCGCTCTCGATCGCCTCCGTCACCGAACGCTTCAGCGCCTCGAGGTTCGCCCATGTCGTCGCGGTCTCGAGGGTTTCGCAGAAAACGCCGTGATCGAGCAGCGAATCGCGCAGGTAGGGCGCGCCGAAGCGCCCCTTGATCCACGACTCCGCGGGCTCAGAACCCGCCGAGGTGCCGCCTGCGGCGCGCATGACGGCCGCGGTGCGCGAGTGCCTGGCCTCGACGTCTGCGGCCTCACCCTCGAATACCGTTACCGCGCCGCATCCGCCCGAGATGGCCTTGCCGATGCGGCCGTGCTGCGCGAGGCTGACGCCCGTCTCGGCCTCGTCAGAGAGACGAATGACCGTCGGGCCGGTGCCCAGCTGGGCCACCTGGCGCAGCGCGGCGGCGCCAGACGCGAAGTCTGGAAACGTCCATGCCTCGCAGCTTCGCGCCTCAGCGATGCGGTGCACCCTGAGCGTGAGCTCGGTGATCACGCCGAAGATGCCCTCGGAGCCGATGAACATGCGCATGAGGTCGGGGCCGACCGAGGTGCCGGGCGCAACGCCGAGCGAGAGGTCACCCGTTGGCGTCGCGACGCGCATGCCGAGCACCATGGTGTCGAATCGCCCGTTGCCCGCCGAGTTCTGGCCCGAGGATCGCGCGGCGGCGAAGCCTCCGAGCGTGGCATAGAGAAAGCTCTGCGGAAAGTGGCCGAGTTCGAAGCCGCGAGCCGCCAGCAGACGCTCGGCCTCTGGCCCCGTCGTGCCCGCCGCGAAGCGCGCCTCTCCGCTCAGCTCGTCGAGGTGCACGAGGCCGCTGAGCCCGCGCAAGTTCAGCGCGATCACGGCGCGGTGCGGCCCGGGCTCGGGGTCGAGCGCGCCGACGACGCTCGTGCCACCGGCGAAAGGAATCACTGCGAGGTCGCGCTCGGCGGCGAGCTCGAGCACCGTCAACACCTCTTCGTGGCTGTGCGGCGAGACCACCCCGTCGGGGGCCTGCTGCTCACGCTCGCGCCTGCGCAGCAGGTCGGGGGTCGAGCGGCCGCCGGCGTGGCGCACGCGCGCCTCGTTCGTGGCGATCACGTGCTCGCCCCCGACCACCGCGGCGAGCGCCGCGAGGTCTTCGTCGCTGAGCGCCGAGGCTTCGAGCACGACGTCTTCGAGGTTCGCGGCTGGTGCGGCCTTCGGCACTCGGCCGAGTTTCATCGGCAGCAGCGCGCGCACGGCGAGCGGCAGATCTTTGGCGAGCGCGGGATCGCCCCACCCGTTCCATCGCATGTCTGCGGTTGGGGGCACGGTCGTGGGCGCGCCTGTTGGGCCCACGGGCTTCGAAGTTTCTGAGACAGAAGTCACACTCATGCGTTACAGTGTGACACATTATGCAAAATCGTCAAGTAGCAGGCTGGGCCTCTGATCCGATCGAGCGCCAAGGGGCAGGCCCGACTGCCTACGAGCTGCCTGCGTGGAGCGACACCGAGCTGCGCATGCTCGATGCGGCTGCGGAGCTCATCGCGTCGCTCGGCATCGACGGCCTGGGCGTGACGGCCCTCGCGAAGGCCGCAGGCGTCAGCCGCCCCACGGTGTATCGCAGCTGGCCGGGCAGCGACGAGATCGTGCGCGCGACCCTGCTGCGCGCCACCGTGTCGCTCTTTGAGCGCCTCGGCGAGCTCCCCACCACGAGAGAAGAGCTCGCCGACGGAATCGTGCGGTTTTCGGCGCAGTTTCGAAGCGACCCACTCTTTCACTGTCTGCTCGAGCGCCAGCCCGAGCTGTTCACTCGGTACAGCCTCGAGCGCATCGGTTCGAGTCAGCGTCTCATGCTTCACTGGATCGCGACCGCCGTGCGCGCAGCCCAGCACGATGGCTCGGTGCGCCAGGCCCCGCCCGACGATCTCGCCGTGATGCTGCTGCTCATTGCACAGTCGGCGACGCTGTCGCACCGAGCGGTCTCGTCGATCATCGGCAACGACGAGCTCGACCGGCAGCTGCGCGCCGCCATCGACGGCTACCTGCGCCCAGAGGGCGGCCCGCAGTGAGGCGCACACCCCCGCAACTCATACCCGCACCTCGGGCCTCGTCACTGCTGAATGCCAAGCGTCGCGAGCGCGAACTCGATGCGCTTGCCACGAGCGATCGACCGGTCGATCTGCTCGTCATCGGGGGCGGCATCACGGGCGCAGGCGTTGCGCTCGATGCAGCGTGCCGCGGCCTCGACGTCGTGCTCGTCGAAGCCCACGACCTCGCCTTCGGCACGAGTCGATGGAGCTCGAAGCTCGTGCACGGCGGGCTGCGTTATCTCGCCTCGGGCGATGTGGCGGTTGCTGCTGAGAGCGCCCGCGAGCGGCATCTGCTCATGACGCGGATCGCGCCGCACCTCACGCGCAGCCTGCCGCAGCTGATGCCCTTCGTTACCGGGGTGAGCCTCACCCAGCGCCTGACGACGCGCGTGGGCTTCGCGCTCGGCGATGGCCTGCGCCGCTGGGCAGGCACGCCCTCGACGCTGCTGCCCGCGCCGCGGCGAATTGGCGCGGGCGTTGCGCTGCGTCTCGCCCCCGCGCTGCGAAGGGATGGGCTGCGCGGGGGGATCCTCTCGCCCGACGGGCAACTCGATGACGACGCAAAGCTGGTCGTCACCGTTGCCCGCACGGCGGCGGCGTACGGCGCCCGCGTCTTGACCGGTGTTCGCGCAAGCGAGGTCGACGGCGGCGGCGCGACGCTCACCGATACTGCGAGTGGGGATTCTCTGAGGCTTCGAGCCAGGGCCGTTGTGAATGCGACCGGCGTGTGGGCCGCAGAGGTCGACCCCGGCATGCGGTTGCGGCCGAGTCGCGGCACGCACCTAGTGTTCGACGCCGCGACCCTCGGAAACCCGACCGTAGCGCTCACCGTGCCCCACCCCGGCTCGATGAGCCGCTTCGTGTTTGCGCTGCCGCAGCGGCATGGCCGGGTGATCGTCGGTCTCACCGACGAGGCAGCACCGGGCCCGGTGCCTGACGTGCCAGTCGCCGAGCAGCACGAGATCGACTTTCTGCTCGACACCATCTCGACCGCCCTGGAGCGCCCGCTCTCGCAGGCTGATGTGCGTGGAACGTTCGCGGGTCTTCGCCCGCTCATTGCTCCCACTGGCGACGGCAACGGGCAGACCTCGACCGCAGACATCTCGCGCCGACACCACGTGGCGGTCTCCGAGCTCGGCATCGTAAACGTGCTCGGCGGCAAACTGACCACCTACCGCGCGATGGCAGAAGACGCGGTCACCCTTGCCTGCACGCACGCCGGGCTCGCCGCCACCGACTGCGTCACCCCCTGGTTGCCCCTCGTTGGTGCCCCGGGCTCAGTGCTGCCTGCCGCAGAGCAGGCCATGATGCTCGACGCCTCGTGCGATCGCCCCGAGGAAGCCCTCGCCGACGGCCTTGACGTGACCCGCGGTGACATCGTGTGTGCGGTGCGCGCCGAGGGCGCACGCAGCATCGACGACGTGCTCGACCGACGCACCCGTATCGGCTTTGTCGCGAGCGACCGCGATGCTGTCTACGACGCGGTAGCCGCGATCGTAGACGAGGCCCTGCGGGCCGAGTAACCCGGGTGTTTGCCGCGGGCGGCCGGATCGGTTAGCATCCTGTCATAACCGAACGATTGTTCAGTTGCCGTTCGAAGAGGTTCGGATCAGCCCCGAGGTGATATTCATGCAGCTTCCGCTCGATGTGGCACCAAGCGTGACCCGGGTCGACAGCCTCGACTCGTTTCGCGCCGCCGTGAGTTCATCGTTCGTGCCGTTGCAGGTCGATACCGACTCAGACGCCCCGTTTCACGCCACGCTCTCAGCAGCTGGTGCCGACGGAGTGGTGTTCACCGAAGTGAACGCGAGGCCGCAGCTCGTGCGGCGCACCGAGCAGACCATCGCCGACGGCGGCAGCGGCTTCTACAAGGTCAGCCTGTTGCTCTCTGGCACCGGAATCCTGATTCAGGACGGCCGCGAAATCGTCATGCAGCCGGGCGATCTCTCGTTCTATGACACGTCGCGACCCTACTCGCTGCTCTTCAACGAGCAGTTTCGCAACCTCATCATGATGTTCCCGAAGGATCGCCTCGAGTTTCCGACCGCACTCACCGACGCGCTCACCGCCGTATCGCTTCGTGAACAGCACGATCTCGCCAAGGCGATCGCACCGTTCATCGCACAGGCCTCGCCCCAGCTCCCTCAGCTCCCCGCCGTCGCTCGCACCAAACTCGCGCACACCAGCCTCGAGTTGATCAACACGATGCTCTCGGCGATCCTTGACGTCGAGCAGACCCCGCGGGGCCCGCACGAGGTGCTGCTGCAGAAGATCTACAGCTACATCAACGCCAACCTCGGGTCTTCCGAGCTCTCGCCCGGCAGCATCGCGGCCGCGCACTACATCTCGGTCAGGCACCTGCACGCGCTCTTCGCAGAGCATGACACGACCGTGTCGACGGTGGTCAAGCAGCGCAGGCTGGAGCACGCCCGCGCAGACCTCACCGACCCGGCTCAGCGCGGCCGCACCGTCGCCGCAATCGCCACTCGATGGGGCTTCGTCGACGCCGCGCACTTCAGCAGGGTGTTCAAGCAGAGCTACGGCATCTCACCGAGCGAGCTGCGCGCGCTCTAGGTTGCAAGAGTTCCGAGCTGCGCGCGCTCGAAGCTGCGCGCATTCGGGTCGCGTGTGCAAACTGCGTCGCTCAGCGCCAGGCACTTGTCTGCGCGTGCACGACCGTCTCATCTTTCGGTGATCCCCCACATTGCTGCGCGATACTTGAGCCATCGACCGCCTGAAGTCGCAAAAGTAAGAGGATCCAATGACGCATACTCCCGACACCACGCACACTCGCGGCAAACGCGTGAGCACACCCACCACGGCACAGCACCCGCTCGATCCCTTCACCGCGAACGAGATCGCCACAGTTCGCGACGTGCTCACCGCCGCCGGCCTCATGACCGAGCACGTGCGCATGGCCATGCTGCTGCCCGTCGACCCCAGTAAAGCAGCGCTCGCGAAGTGGAGGCCTGGCAAGGCATTCGAGCGCAAGGCCGCGGTGACGCTGCTCGACCGCTCAGACGGCACCCACTCCGAGGTGATCGTCTCGATCACCAAGCAGAGCGTCGTGAAGCAGACGGTGCTGCCGCACACCCCCGAACGGGGTCAGGCCGCGGTACTGATGGAGGAGTTCTTCGAGGTCGGCGATCTCGTCAAGGCTAACCCCGAGTGGCGCGCCTCGATGGAGCGTCGCGGCTATGGCGAGTACATCGATACCGCGTTCTGTTCGCCGCTCGCTCCCGGTTACTTCGAAGACGAGCCCGAAGACGAGGGCCGGCGCTACCTGCGCTCGCTGACGTATCTGATTCCGAACGAGGGCGACAGCCCCTGGGCGCACCCCGTCGAGGGGCTCATCGTGAAGGTCGACATGACCGAGCGAAAGGTGTTCAAGGTCTACGACGACCCGAACGCACCGGCGACCCCGATGGCGCACGGCAACTACGACCTCGAGGCGCAGGGGCCCGAGCGCACCAGCTTGAAGCCCATCGACATCACGATGCCCGAGGGGCCGAGCTTCTCGGTCGATGGCAATAACGTGCAGTGGGAGAACTGGAAGCTGCACGTCGGCTTCAACTCGCGCGAGGGGCTCGTGCTGAGCAACATCTCATGGACCGACGGCGACGAGGATCGCCCGGTGCTCACTCGTGCAAGCGTGCCCGAGATGGTCGTGCCATACGGCGATGTCGACGAGACCCGCTACTGGGTGAGCTACTTCGACGCCGGCGAGTATCTGCTCGGCCGCAACGCGAACCCCCTCTCGCTGGGCTGCGACTGCCTGGGCGTCATTCACTACTTCGACGGCTTCGTGAACGACGACCACGGCAACCCGGTGAAGCTCGACCAGGTCATCTGTATGCACGAAGAGGACTACGGCATTCAGTGGAAGCACACCGACCTCGACGGCAACCCCGATGTGCGACGTAGCCGACGCCTCGTGATCAGCTACTTCGCCACCGTCGGCAACTACGACTACGGCTTCTTCTGGTACTTCTATCTCGACGGCTCGATCCAAGTCGAGGCGAAGGCCACCGGCGTCGTGTTCGCGGGCTCGGGCATCCCCGGTGCCGCGAATGCGCACAACACAGAGATGGCGCCCGGCCTGCTCGCCCCGGTGCACCAGCACATCTTCTCGGCGCGCCTCGACGTGGCGATCGACGGCGAAGACAACACCCTGCACGAGATCGAGGCCGTACCGATCCCGCGCGGCCCGCTGAACCCCCGCGGCAACGCATTCACCTGGTCGAACACGCAACTGAAACGCGAACTCGATGCGCAGCGATTGGCAAACGGTCTCGCAAGCCGCGTCTGGGAGGTGCGCAGCGCGCACCGCAAGAACCACACCGGCAAGCCGACCGCGTACTGGCTCGTGCCAGAGGGCAAGTCGGTGCTGCTCGCCCAGCCCGACTCGTCGGTCTACGCGCGCGCCAACTTCGCCACCAAACACCTCTGGGGCACGCAGTATGCCGAGAACGAGATCTTCCCGGCAGGCATCTTTCCGAGCCAGAGCTCTGGCTGGCAAGGCCTGCCGACCTGGACGAAGAAGAACCGCAGCCTCGACGGCGAAGACCTCGTGCTGTGGCACCAGTTCGGCCCGACTCACTTTCCGCGCACCGAGGACTGGCCTGTCATGCCAGTCGACTACTCGGGCTTCTGGTTCAAGCCGCACGGCTTTCTCGACAAGAACCCGACCATGAACCTGCCGCAAGACGCCCGCTCGGCCTGTGCCATGAGCGAGGCTGGCTGCTGCTCGAACGGCGGCTGCGGCTGCTGCAGCGACGGCTGCAAGTGCGGCAGCGAGAACTGCGGCTGCGGCAAGTAGACGATACTAGCCCGCCTTTCAACGTTCCACACCATCCATTTCAAAGGAGAGAACCACATGCACACCTATGAAAGCCTGCTCGAGGCCATCACCGTCGCCGACGGCCGCGAGGTGCACAACCCCGCTACCGGCGAGCTCATCGGCCGCGTGCCCGTGCAGAGCATCGCCGACGTAGACGCGGCGATCGATCGCGCCGAGGCCGCGCAGCCCGCGTGGGCCGCACTCAGCGACGAAGAGCGCGTCGACTACCTGAACAAGATCGCCGACGCGATCGAGGCAAATGCTGAGGCGCTCGCCGAGATTCTCTCGCGCGAGCAGGGCAAGCCGCTCAACGGCCCGAACGCGCGCTTCGAGGTCGGCGGCTGCGTGGCATGGACCCGCGTGCCCGCGGGCACCCCGCTGCCCGTCGAGGTCGTCGTAGACGACGGCGAGACCTATGCCGAGATGCACTACCGCCCGCTCGGCGTGGTCGGCGCGATCACCCCGTGGAACTGGCCGATGATGATCGCCATCTGGCAGATCATCCCCTCGCTGCGCATGGGCAACACCGTCGTGCAGAAGCCCTCTGAATACACGACGCTCTCGGGCCTCGCGCTGAATCACGTGATCAACTCGGTGCTGCCCGCGGGCGTGCTCGAAACCATCTCGGGCGCGGGCGACCTCGGCGGCCACCTGGTGCAGAGCGAGAAGATCGCGAAGATCATGTTCACCGGCTCGACCCGCACCGGCAAGAAGATCATCGAGGCGAGCTCGGGCAACGTGAAGCGCCTGACCCTCGAGCTGGGCGGCAACGACGCGGGCATCGTGCTCGACGACGTAGACCCGAAGGCGATCGCCGAGGGCCTGTTCTGGGGCGCCTTCATCAACACCGGCCAGACCTGCGCCGCACTGAAGCGCCTCTACGTGCCCGATTCGATCTACGACGACGTGGTGAACGAGCTCTCGGCGTTCGCTGCGCAGATGCCCATGGGCGTCGGTCTCGAAGAGCAGAACGTGCTCGGCCCGCTGCAGAACGAGATGCAGTTCAACGTGGTCGATCGCCTCGTCGAGTCGGCCAAGGCCTCGGGCGCCCGCGTGGTCATGGGCGGCAACCCCGACCGCGAGGCTCCGGGCTACTTCTACCCCACCACTCTCATCGCCGACATCGACCCGCAGAACGAGCTGGTGCAAGAGGAGCAGTTCGGCCCCGCGCTGCCGATCATCCGCTACACCGACCTCGACGAGGCGATCCGCCTCGCCAACGAGGTCGAGGTCGGCCTCGGCGGCTCGGTATGGTCGTCTGACCGCGACCGCGCGCGCAGCGTCGCGGCTCGCATCGAGGCCGGCACTGTGTGGATCAACTCGCACGGCACCATCAACCCCTTCGTGCCGTTCGGTGGCGCGAAGCAGTCGGGCTACGGCCAGGAGTTCGGCGTCGCCGGCCTCAAGGCAGTGGCACAGCCTCAGGTGATCCAGGGCTAGTTTCGTAAGCGAAAAGGATCCCCCGGCCTCGCGGCTGGGGGATCCTTTTACGTTGCCGGCTCAGGTATGCGCCGACGCGTGAACCCGAGGTTACCAGCGAGGCTTGCGCTTGCCGTCGGCGCGGTCTGCGCCACCGTCGCGACGGTCGTAGCCGCCCCGATCGCCGCGGTTGTTGTCGCCGTAGCCGCCGCGTCCGCCGCGATCGTCACGATTACGGCCATAGCCGCCGCGGTCATTACCGCCGCGGTCACCGCGGTCGTAACCACCACGGCCACCGCGATCGTACCCGCCGCGACCGCCACGGTCGCCTCGGTCTTCCCAGCCCTTTCCGCGAGGCGCGGGGCCGCGATCGGCCTTGAGGCTGATCAGCTGGCCGCTGATGCGCACGTTTGCAAGGCGCTCGAGCGCCTCTTCGCTCAGGTTCTTCGGCAGCTCGACGAGCGAGAAGTCGTCGCGAATCTGAATGCGACCGAAGTCGTCGCGCGACAGGCCACCCTCGTTGGCGATTGCGCCGACGATCTGACCCGGCTTGACTCGCTGGCGGTGGCCCACATCGATGCGGTACATCTGCAGATCGTCGCGGCGCTCGCGGGGCTCGCGATCCTCGCGGTCGCGACGGTCTCCGCGCTCGAAACGATCGCCACGGCTGCCATCGCGTGATGCTCGCCCGCCGTCCTCTTCGAGAAACTTGCGAGCCTGCGCGCGATCGCGCGAGAACTTCTCGTCGTCAGCCTCGTCGAGCAGCAGCGGGGTCTCGCCCTGCGCGACCACGGCAAGCGCCGCGGCGACGTCGGTCTCTGGCACGTCGTGGTGACGCACGTAGTGGGCGATGATGTCGCGGAACGCCTCGATGCGGCTCGTCTCACCGAGAGCAGCCGTGATCTCGTCGTCGAAGCGCGAGAGGCGAGTCGCGTTGACCTCGGCGACACCGGGAAGCGGCATCTGGGTGAGCGGCTGCTTCGTCGCCTTCTCGATCGACTTCAGCATGCGGCGCTCGCGCGGGGTCACGAAGCTGATCGCGTCGCCGGTGCGGCCTGCGCGGCCGGTGCGACCGATGCGGTGCACGTAGCTCTCGGTGTCGATCGGCAGGTCGTAGTTGACGACGTGGCTGATGCGCTCAACGTCGAGGCCGCGGGCCGCAACGTCGGTGGCGACGAGCACGTCGAGCTTGCCGTCTTTCAGCGACTGCACGGTGCGCTCGCGCACGTTCTGCGGAATGTCGCCGTTGATCGCGGCGGCCGAGTAGCCGCGAGCACGCAGCTTCTCGGCGACCTGTTCGCTGTCGCCGCGGGTGCGGGTGAAGACGATCATGCCGTCGAAGTTCTCGACCTCGAGCACGCGGGTGAGCGCATCGAGCTTCTGCATGTACGAGACCACGATGTAGCGCTGCGTGATGTTCGCGCTCGTCTGGGTCTTGCCCGCGATCTTGATCTCTTGCGGATCGTTCAGATACTGCTGCGAGATGCGGCGAATCTGCGCGGGCATGGTGGCCGAGAACAGCGCGACCTGCTTACTGTCGGGCGTGTCGGCGAGAATCGTCTCGACGTCTTCGGCGAAGCCCATCTTGAGCATCTCGTCGGCCTCGTCGAGCACGAGGTACTTGATCTCGGTGAGATCGAGCGAGCCGCGCTTCAGATGGTCCATGATGCGGCCGGGGGTGCCGACCACGATGTCAACGCCGCGGCGCAGCGCGCTGAGCTGCTGGCCGTAGGCCTGGCCGCCGTAGACGGGCAGCAGGTGCACGTTCTGGTTCTTGGCGTAGCTCTCGAACGCCTCGCAGACCTGCAGCGCGAGTTCGCGGGTGGGTGCGAGCACGAGGGCCTGCGGCACACCCTGGCCCGGTTCGATGCGCGAGAGGATCGGCAGCGCGAACGCTGCCGTCTTGCCCGTGCCGGTCTGTGCGAGGCCGACAACGTCGCGGCCCGAGAGCAGCACCGGAATGGTGGCCTCCTGAATGGCCGAGGGGGTCTCGTAGCCGACGCTCTTGATGGCGCGCAGCACGCGCTCGTCGAGGCCGAGCTTGTCGAAGCCGTTGCGGGGCTTCTCAGCCTCGGCGGGTGCTGCGGGCGCCTCGTCTGCTGCGGCCGCGGGGTCTTCGGCCTTGGCGGGCTGCTCAGCGGCCTCTGGCTCGCCTGCTTCGGCGGCGTCGCTCGCCTGTGCTGCTTGCGCGTGTTCCGGGATCTCGGTCTGCGCTGCTGTGTCGTCTAGAATCTCGAGATCCTCGAGAGTGAGAGGCTTTGCCTCTGCCTGAATCTGGTCTGCCGTGAGGTCGTCGCCTGCTGCGGCATCTGAAGTCTGCATCATATTAGTCTACCTTGACAATGCAAATTCTCTGTTACCGGTCTGTGGCGAAGAGGGGCTTACCAGTTGTAGTTCCCCACGAGGCTGTGAACACGATCTGGTGGAGTGTGCCCACCGATCCCGTATGGGGTCGGTGGTGAGTGTAGTGATGCTTCGCGCCTATTGCCAGAGCAGCGGCGAACGCGCAGGAACGGGAGCAGTCGGCGGTTGCCCTGAGCGATACTGGGCTGCTCATTAATGAGCCGACGCGGTCGGGACCTGACATCGTTCAGGTGAGCGGCGGATCGACCGGTCCTCGTGAACGGTCAGGAAGCGAGGCGACGGCGCCCTTCATCGGTGATAGCTGAGTGAGTGGGTGTGACATGAAGGCCTCTGGTGTGTTGGTGACCTACATCCTGCCCCAGGTTCCCGTGCTTCTCGAGCGTGCACAATGTCCCGAGGCGTAACAGCTAGACGCGCGAGTCCCCAATCGTATACGATCTGAATCGGGCCGTGATCCGCGCAATCAGGCCGTTTCACTCGACGCAACGGAGGCCAAGTGCTCAACCAGACAACCCGTGAGGCCATCGCCGCAGAACTCGTGCAGGCCGACCGCGACCGCACCATCCTGCCGCGCCTCACCGCGAGATATCCCGAGATGGCGATCGAGGACTCGTACGCGATCCAGAAGATCTGGAGCGACCAGCGCATCGCCCAGGGCGCGCGCCTCGTCGGCCACAAGATCGGACTCACCTCGAAGGTGATGCAGGTCGCCACCGGCATCACCGAGCCCGACTACGGCGTGATTCACGACAACATGGTGTTCGAGTCGGGCTCAGTGCTCGAGTTCGATCGTTTCTCGAACGTGCGCATCGAGGTTGAGCTCGCATTCGTGCTCGCGAAGCCCCTCTCGGGCCCGAACACGACGATCTTCGACGTGCTCGACGCGACCGCCTATGTGGTACCCGCGCTCGAGGTACTGAACTCGCACCTCGAACTCGAGGGCCGCACGATCGTCGACACGATCAGCGACAACGCGGCGATGGGCGCGATGGTCGTCGGCGGCCGTCCCGTCAAGGTCGACGAGCTCGACCTGCGCTGGGTCTCTTCACTGCTGTACCGCAACGAGACCATCGAAGACTCGGGCGTCGCCGGCGCCATCCTCGGTCACCCTGCGATGGGCGTGGCATGGCTCGCGAACAAGCTCGCCCAGCACGGCCAATCGCTCGACGCCGGCGAGATCATTCTGGCCGGCTCGTTCACGAAGCCCATGTGGGTCGAGCGCGGCGACACCGTGCACGCAGAATACAGCGGATTGGGGTCAGTCACGTGCCGATTCATCTAGAGCTTCCGCCCACGCTCGCCGATCGCATTTCAGGCGAGGATCGCCCACTCATCGGACTCTGGGCGTGTGCTGGCAGCGCGATCACCGCCGAGATCGTCGCTGGCAGCGGCTGCGATTGGGTGCTGATCGACGCCGAACACTCCCCCAACGGCCTCGAGTCGCTGCTCGCTCAGCTGCACGCGGTTGCCGCCTACCCTGTCGCGCCAGTGGTGCGGCCGCCATTTGGCGACACCGTGATCATCAAGCAGATGCTCGACCTCGGCGCACAGGATCTACTGATTCCGATGGTCGACACCGCCGAGCAGGCCACCGAGATCGTGCGTGCGGTGCGTTACCCGCAGAACGGCGTGCGCGGCGTCGGTTCTTCGCTCGCCAGGTCGTCGCGGTGGAACCGCGTCGAGGGCTACCTCGGGCGCGCAGACCAGACGATCAGTCTCACGGTGCAGATCGAGTCGGCGACCGCCGTCGAGAACGTCGACGCGATCGCCGCGGTCGATGGGGTCGATGCGCTCTTCGTCGGCCCGGCCGACCTCGCCGCGTCGATGGGCCATCTCGGTCAGCAGAATCACCCCGAGGTCGTAGCCGGCGTGCTGCGCGCAATCGAAGCGGGCAAGGCGGCGGGCAAGCCCGTCGGGGTGAACGCGTTCGTGGCAGCAGATGCCGAGCGCTACATCGACGCCGGCGCAGCGTTCGTCGCGGTCGGGGCAGATGTGGCGATTCTCGCCAGGCAGACCGAGGCGCTCGTCGAGCACTTCGCAGCCGTCGCCGGGGCCGGTGCGGGCGACGCGGCACAGGCCGCCCCGCGATCCTCGTATTGACAACTCACGACCACCGCAGCACCCACCCCACACATTCAATAGCGCACGAATTGCGCCCTCCGAACCATTCGGAGCGCAATTCGTGCGCTATTGCGTTATGCGGGCCCCAGTTTTTCTCAGACTCTCCAAATGGATAGTCTTCGTTTACACTCTCCAGAGCAGGGGTTTCACGCCACCCGGCGCACCAGGCAGCGCTGCCGCCCCGAGAAATGAGATCAACGATGAGTCAAGACACCAGCCAGAAGGCCGCGCAAGCGAGCGCGCCCGCCCACGACCCGGGCCTCAGCCGACGCGTGCTCGGGGTTCCCTCGATCACGCTCATGATCATCGCGGCCTCGGCGCCGCTCACCGTGGTCGCAGGCGGCGTCACCACCTCGTTCGCCGTCACGGGGTCGCTCGGCGTGCCTCTCGGATTCGTGCTCATCGCGGTGATTCTCACGCTCTTCGCCGTCGGCTACACCGCCATGGGTCGCTACGTGACGAACGCCGGCGCGTTCTACGCCTACGTCTCGCAGGGCCTCGGCCGCGTCGCTGGCGTCGGCGGCTCGCTCGTCGCACTCGTCTCGTACAATGCGATGCAGATCGGCATCTACGGGCTCTTCGGCTTTCAGCTCTCGATCTTTCTCGAGGCGAAGTTCGGCTTCTCATCACCCTGGTGGGTGTGGGTGCTGCTGTGCGCCGTGGTCGTCGGGGTGCTCGGCGTCAACCGCGTCGACCTCTCGGCCAAGGTGCTCGGCGTGCTCGTCGCGCTCGAGTTCGTCGCCGTGATCGTCTTCGACATCGTCTCGCTCACGGTCGCCCCCGAGGGCGTGTCGACCGCGGCACTCGCGCCCAGCGCGCTCTTCGGGCCGGCGCTCGGCCTGATCCTCGTGTTCGGAGTCGCCGCATTCATGGGCTTCGAGTCGGGCGCAATCTACGGCGAAGAGGCGAAAGACCCGAAGCGCACCGTGCCCCGCGCGACCTACGCCGCGGTCGGCATCATCGGCGCGTTCTACGCGTTCAGTGCGTGGGCGTTCTCGGTCGGCATCGGCCCGTCGCAGATCGTCGCGCAGTCGAGTGAGTTCGGCCCCGATCTCATGTTCGTGTTCATGACCGAGCACAGCAGCGTCATCATCGCCGACATCATGACCGTGCTCTTCATCACCAGCCTCTTCGCAGCGCTGCAGGCATTTCACAACGCCGTCGCCCGCTACCTCTACTCGCTGGGCCGCGAAGGCGTCATGCCCGCGAGCTTTGCGCGCACGAGCGCGAGCGGCGCACCCTGGGTCGGCTCGGTCGCGCAGTCGGTGCTCGCCGTGATCGTGGTCGCCGGCTTCGCGATCGCGGGCGACGCACTCGGCGGCGCCGAGGCGATGTTCGGCGACATGGCGTTCCTGTTCCCCGTGCTCACCATGTTCACCTGGCTCACCAACACCGGTGCCGCGGGCCTCGTGCTGCTGATGGGACTCACAGCGTTCGCCGTGATCGGCTACTTCAGGCGAAACTCGCACGGGCTGAATGTCTGGGTTCGAGTTATCGCCCCCGCCATCTCGGGCGTGCTGCTCGTCGCCATGTTCGTGATGATTCTCGGCAACTTCCAGCTCATGCTCGGCCAGACAGAGCCCGACGCGACCACCTTCATTCTGCCGGGGCTCATCATCGCGGCCCTGGCGGCAGGCATCGTGTGGGCGCTCGTGCTGCGCGAGACGAAACCGAGCATCTATCGACAGATCGGTCACGGCACCGAGCCCGGGGCATACGGCACCGAAATGCTCGACGTCGTCGACTCGGAGTAACTCGCATGGCAAGCGAATGCCGCTACGCTCGACAGCGTGAACGAAAACACCGGCCGCGCCGCCCTGCTCAGCGCAACGATCAGCGTCGTCGCGCTGGGCGGGCTGCGCTCGCTGACCTACCGCGCGGTTGCGGCAGCAGCGGGCGTATCGCACGGGCTGGTGCGATATCACTTCGGCACGCGGGATCAACTGATCTCGGAGGCACTCGACTATTCGATCGACCAGAGCCTCAGCGCATCGAACATGCACGCCCGGGTGCTGAGCGCGAGCGAGTTTGCCGAGGGCGTCGAAACGCTGGCGACCACGCAGGGCGACATTCACGCGTTTCAGTACGAGCTGCTGCTCGAGTCGCGGCGTCGCCCAGACCTTGCCCCCCACGTCGAACGCTACTACCAGCAGTATCGGCAGGCGATTGCCAGGCAACTCGGTCAGCTCGGAGTCACCGATCAGGCAATGGCCGACGCGATCTGGTTCATGCTCGACGGAATTGTCTTCAAACAGCTCGTCGCCCCTGGCGACGTGCACGAGGCGCTCGGCTACGTGCGCGGTCTGATCGAGGCGGTTTCTCGGCGCTAGCAGGCACCGCATTGCTCGGTCGCGCCTCTCACCCCATTGAAAGGAGCGACCGAGATGTCGCAACAGATTGATTTTCTCTACCTGAGCGAACCAGACATGATCGCCGCCGGCGTCACCGACATGGCCGAGTGTGTCGACACCATGACCGACATGCTCGCGCTTTTCGCCCGCGGCGACTACCGCATGGCCGGCACCGAGAACAACTCGCACGGCGCGCAGATCTACTTTCCGCAGCAGTCGGAGTTTGAGGGAATGCCGCTCGACGCGCCCGACCGGCGGTTCATGGCAATGCCGGCCTACCTCGGCGGCGACTATCAAATGGCCGGCTGCAAATGGTACGGCTCGAACGTCGAAAACAAGAAGCGCGGCCTGCCCCGCTCCATTCTCATGTTCACGCTCAACGACAAGGACACGGGGGCACCGCTCGCGATCATGTCGGCCAACCTGCTGAGCGCTTACCGCACCGGCGCGATCCCAGGCGTCGGCGCACGATACCTGGCGCGCGAAGACGCGAGGGTGGTCGGCATCGTCGGGCCCGGGCCGATGAACCGCACCTCGCTCGAATCGTTCGTCGCGGTTCGCCCCGGCATCGACACCGTCAAGGTGGCGGGCCGCAGTCAAGAGGGCGTCGACGCGTTCATCGACTGGGCGCGCGCGAAGTTTCCGCAGATCGCCCGCTTCGAGCAGGTCGCCGACACCGAGGCCGCGGTGCGCGACAGCGACATCGTGAGCATCGCGGTGCCGAGCACCTCGGGCAGCGAGAACTACCCCTACGTCGCCGACGATTGGGTGAAACCCGGCGCGTTCATCTGCTGCTCGGCCCACCTGCAGCTCGAAGAAGGCCTCGTGCAGCGCTCGCGCCACGTCGCCGACGCCCGCAAGATCTACCAGGCGTGGGCCGCCGAACTGCCGGCACCGGCACACGAGATCGTCGGCATCTGGGGCATCAACCTGGTCGATCGCGTGCGCGACGGCCGCATGACGCCCGAGCAGTTCGAAGACATCGGCGAGATCATCGACGGTCTGGCCCCCGGCCGACAGCACGAAGACGAGGTCTTCGTCTACTCGGTCGGCGGCATGCCCGTCGAAGACGTCGCCTGGGCGACGAAGGTCTATCGCAAGGCCGTCGAGCGCGGCATCGGCACAAGGTTGAACCTGTGGGAGACGCCCGAGCTGGCTTAGGGCGCGTCGGCGAACGCGCAACCTCGCGACACACACGAAAGAAGAACAACATGCAGAAGACAGACGTATTGGTGGTCGGCGCGGGCGCCGTGGGCTCGATGGCGCTCTGGCAGCTATCGAAGCGCGAGGGCCTCGACGTGGTCGGCATCGAGCAGTACGGCCGCGTACACTCGCACGGGTCGTACGCCGGCGAATCGCGCGTGTTCCGCACCGCGGTGCACGAGGGTGGCACGTACGTGCGCATGATCCAACGCTCGCGAGACCTCTGGCGCGAGCTCGAACGCGATTCGGGGCGCGACATCTACGCAGAGGTCGGGTGCCTGTCGATCGCGCCCAAGGGCTTCGCAGATCTCGAGGTCGCACTGGGCACCGTTCGAGAGTTCGATCTACCCCACCGCGTGTTCACGACCGAAGATCTAAGAGTCGAGTACCCGCAGCACCTCGTGAACGACGGCGATGTCGCGCTCTTCGACGAGCACGGCGGCGGTCTGCGGCCCGAGGTCGCCGTGATGAGCGCGCTCGACGTCGCCGAGCAGAACGGCGCGAAGCTCTTCTTCAACACCGCGGTGATCGACATCGAGGAGCGCGAGCAGGGCGTCGTGGTGCGCACCACGCAGGGCACGTGGCTCGCCGACACAGTCGTGATGGCCTCGGGCTCGTGGTCGACGCGCCTGCGCCCGGAACTCAAGGAGCTGCTGCGGCTGCAGGTGCTCGGGCTCACGTGGTTCATGCCCCGCGAGCCCGAGGCGTTCGTGCCTGAGAGATTTCCAGCGTTTCTGCGCGATGTCGGCTCGGTGCACTTCTTTGGCGCACCCAGCTTCGACGGCTACTCGTTCAAGGCCTGCACGAACCCAGAGTGGCCGGTGTTTCGCGACGTTTCCGAGGTACCGACGCACCACACGCGCGAAGAACTCATCAGAATCGGCCAGCGCGCATCAGAGCTCTTCGCGGGCATCAACCCCGAGCCCGTGCGCGAGAGCGTGCACCACTGCGCCTACACGCCCGACCGCCTGCCCGTGGTCGACTCAACCGGCCGTGTCGTCACGATCGCTGGTCTCTCGGGGCACGGCTTCAAGTTCGTTCCGCAGTTGGGCGAGTGGGCGGCACAGCTGGTGCTCGGCGAAGAACACAGCGTCGACCCCCGCTTCGCGCTCGCCGAGCACATGAAGCGGCTCGCCGAACTCGGGCCGTACACCGGCGGCGGGCACTAGGGGGCGCAGGGGCGCGCGGGCGCCGGCCTCGACCTGCCGCTCCCTTCAGGCCGGCTGCGATCTCCCGCATCAAATCGCGGGGCATCGGGGCGCGAGACACCGGCAGCGATCCCTCTTCCCAAACCCCACAGGATCGTATATCATTTGAAATACAACAACGGAGTGACGCATAGGAGTGAGGCATACATGAGCTACGGAATCGACACGCCAGGCAAGATCATCGCGGTGCACCTAAACTACCCCTCGCGCATTGCGCAACGTGGCCGCGAGCCCCAGTTTCCTAGCTATTTCTTCAAGCCAGCCTCATCGCTCGCGCCGACAGGCGGCACCGTTGAGCGCCCCGCCGGCACCGAACTGCTCGCCTTCGAGGGCGAGGTCGCACTCGTCATAGGCGAGCCGGCTCGCTGGGTCTCCCCCGAAGATGGCTGGAAGCACGTCGCGCAGGTGACCGCGGCCAACGACCTGGGTCTCTACGACCTGCGCGCTGCCGACAAGGGCTCCAACGTGCGCAACAAGGGCGGCGACGGCTACACCCCGATCGGCCCGGTCGCGATCTCGACCGAGGGCATCGGCCAAGACGAGTGGCGTGTGCGCACCTGGGTCAACGGCGCGCTCGCGCAAGAAGACACCACCGACACACTCAAGTTCTCGTTCGGCCAGCTCGTCGCAGACCTTTCGCAGCACATGACGCTCGAGACCGGCGACGTGATTCTCACCGGGACTCCTGCCGGCTCATCGGTGCTCGTGCCAGGTGACGTCGTCGAGGTTGAGGTCGACGCGCCGACGGCGCAGGGCTCCCCCACCACGGGACGCCTGGTGACGACCGTCACGCAGGGCACGCGCGAGTTCGGCGATTTCGGCAACACACCGCGCATCGACGATCTGCAGCGCATCGAGGCATGGGGTGACGAGGCCGCGCACGCGACCGCCGTTGCCGCGGGCAAGGCGAGCCCCCTCGAGAGCGCCGGCGAGGGCTCCGAAAAGGATCGGCCAAACGCTGGCCCGCTCACCACCGAGATTCGCGAACTGCTCGACGGCGTTGCCGTCGCTACCGTGTCGGCGGCGCTGCGCAAGCGCGGTTACGTCGACATCTTCATCGATGGCGTGCACCCGAACCACGAGGGCGACACGATTCTCGGCACTGCGAAGACACTGCGTTTCATTCCTTTCCGCCCCGACCTGTTCAAGGAGCACGGCGGCGGTTTCAACGCCCAGAAGCGCGCATTCGACACCGTGAACGAGGGTGAGGTGCTCGTCGTCGAGGCCCGCGGCATTCCGTCGACCGGCACCGTGGGCGACGTGCTCGCACTGCGCGCCCAGGTGCGCGGAGCCGCCGGCATTGTGACCGACGGCGGCGTGCGCGACTTCGCGGCCGTGCAGCAGTTCGACATTCCCGTCTTCTCTCAGGGCGCGCACCCGAGCGTGCTCGGTCGACGCCACGTGCCGTGGGAGGTCGATGTCACGATCGCGTGCGGCGGAGCCGCAGTGCAGCCGGGCGACATCATCATGGGCGACCGCGATGGCGTCATCGTGATCCCGCCGTTCCTGCTCGAAGAGGTCGCTCGCGAGGCGGCCGAGCAAGAGCAGGCAGACGCCTGGGTCGCTGAGCAGGTCGCGAACGGCGCCCCCGTCGACGGCCTCTTCCCGATGAACGCCGAGTGGCGGGCAAAGTACGACGCCGAGCGTTCGGCAGGCGAGAGCAAGTAGCACCGTGTCGTCCGAGTCGAAGTCCGAGCGCGCGTACCGCCTGATCCGAAGCCGGATCGACAGCGGCCAGTACGTGCCCGGCTACCGCCTGGTGCTCGCGCCGATCGCGGCAGAGCTCGGCATGTCTGTCGTGCCTGTGCGCGAGGCGATCCGCCGCCTTGAAGCCGAGCAGCTCGTGACCTTCGAACGCAACGTCGGCGCGCAGGTGTCGCTCGTGAAAGAGACCGAGTACCTGCACACCATGCAGACGCTCGCGCTCGTCGAGGGCGCGGCCACGGCGCTCGCGGCACCGCACATCACGACAGAGCAGATCGGCCGGGCGCGCGCGATCAACGCGACGATGAGCGAGAGCCTGACCGCCTTCGATCCGCAGCGATTCACCGAGCTCAACCTCGAGTTTCACAGCGTGCTGTTCGAGAGCTGCCCGAACCCGCACATTCTCGACCTCGTGCACCGCGGCTGGAACCGTATGAAGGTGCTGCGCAACTCTTCGTTCAGTTTCGTACCGGGCCGAGCCCAGCAGTCGGTTGAAGAACACGAGTTGATTCTTCGAATGATCGAGGATCAGGCGCCGGCCGCTGAGATCGAAGCAGTTGCCCGCGCGCACCGCACCACGACCCTTGATGCCGTACTCGCGCACGCCGACGAGCACCGGCACGCGAGCGAACTCGAACCGTCCACCCCCTAACCCACAACTTCACCAACCAACCACTCACCACGACTGGAGCACACAATGACCTACCAGAAGCCAGAAGGCCTGCCCGAGAAGATTCAGCTCTTCATCGACGGCGAGTTCGTCGACGCCGAGGGCGGCGCGCAGTTCGACGTCATCGAGCCCGTCTCGAACGAGGTCTACATCAAGGCCGCTTCGGCGAGCGCGGCCGACGTCGACCGTGCCGTCGCCTCCGCGAAGCGCGCCTTCGACGAGGGCCCCTGGCCCAAGATGCTGCCCCGCGATCGCTCGCGCATTCTGCACAAGGTGGCAGACATCGTCGAGTCGCGCGACGACCAGCTCGCGCTGCTCGAGAGCTGGGATTCGGGCCTGCCCATCACCCAGGCGAAGGGCCAGGCGCGCCGCGCAGCAGAGAACTTCCGCTTCTTCGCCGACCTCATCGTCGCCGAGCACGACAATGTGACGAAGGTTCCCGGCCGCCAGATCAACTACGTGAACCGCAAGCCCAAGGGTGTCGCCGGCCTCATCACGCCCTGGAACGTGCCCTTCATGCAGGAGTCGTGGAAGTTGGCTCCGGCCCTCGCGACCGGCAACACCGTCGTGCTGAAGCCCGCCAGCTACACCCCGCTGTCGGCGGCGCTGTGGCCCGAGATCTTCCGTGAGGCCGGCGTGCCCGACGGCGTCTTCAACCTCATCCTCGGCTCGGGCGGCGTCGCCGGCGACGCGCTCGTGAAGCACCCCGACGTGCCGCTCATCTCGTTCACTGGCGACAGCTCGACCGGCGCGATGATCTCGACCAACGCTGCGCCCTTCTTGAAAGGCCTCTCGCTCGAGCTCGGCGGCAAGAGCCCCTCGGTGGTCTTCGCAGACGCCGACCTCGAAGAGGCTCTCGACGCGACCGTGTTCAGCGTGTTCAGCCTGAACGGCGAGCGCTGCACCGCCGGCAGCCGCGTGCTCGTCGAGCGCTCGATCTACGACGACTTCGTGGCACGCTACGCCGAGCGCGCGAAGAACATCGTGATCGGCCTGCCCGACGACCCGAAGACCGAGGTCGGCGCGCTCGTGCACCCGAGCCACTTCGAGAAGGTCATGAGCTACGTCGAGATCGGCAAGACCGAGGGTCGCCTCGTCGCCGGCGGCGGTCGCCCCGAGGGCTTCCCCGAGGGCAACTACGTCGCACCGACCGTGTTCGCCGACGTGGCACCCGACGCACGCATCTTCCAGGAGGAGATCTTCGGCCCGGTCGTCGCGATCACCCCGTTCGACACCGACGAAGAGGCCCTGAAGCTCGCGAACGACACGAAGTACGGCCTCGCCGCCTACGTGTGGACCTCGAACCTGAAGCGCGCCCACAACTTCGCGCACGGCATCGAGTCGGGCATGGTGTGGCTGAACTCGAACAACGTTCGCGACCTGCGCACCCCGTTCGGTGGTGTGAAGGCTTCGGGCCTCGGCCGCGAGGGCGGCTACCGTTCGGTCGATTTCTACACCACGGCCCAGTCGATCCAGATCACGCTCAACGAGGCGCACTCGCCTCGCTTCGGCGCGACCGGCAAGTAGTCACCCACCACTGCAAGAAAGCTGCAAGGAAGCAACACCATGGCAAAACTCAACGAAGAAGACAAGCAGTCCGCCGGCTTCTGGGTCACCAAGGAGGCCCCGATCCACTCGGATAACCCGATCCCGACGGCAAAGTCGCCCGCGCCAGACATTCTGCGCTGCGCCTACATGGAGCTCATCGTCACCGACCTCGCCGCCTCGCGCGAGTTCTACGTCGACGTGCTCGGCCTCTACGTGACCACCGAAGACGACGAGGCGATCTACCTCCGCTCGACCGAGGAGTTCATTCACCACAACCTCGTGCTGCGCAAGGGCCCGGTCGCCGCGGTCGCCGCGTTCTCGTACCGCGTGCGCACACCCGAAGATCTCGACCTGGCGGTCGCGTTCTACGAAGAGCTCGGCTGCGAGGTGCGTCGCAACCCGGACGGCTTCGTGAAGGGCATCGGCGACTCGGTGCGCGTCATCGACCCGCTCGGGTTCCCCTACGAGTTCTTCTACCAGACCGAGCACACCGAACGCATGTCGTGGCGCTACGACCTGCACATTCCGGGCGAGCTCGTGCGCCTCGACCATTTCAACCAGATCACCCCCGACGTGCCGCGCGCCGTGGGCTTCATGCAGAACCTGGGCTTCCGCGTGACGGAAGACATTCAGGACAACGAGGGCACCGTCTACGCCGCCTGGATGCGCCGCAAGCCGACCGTGCACGACACCGCCATGACCGGCGGCGACGGACCTCGCATGCACCACGTGTGCTTCGCGACGCACGAGAAGCACAACATTCTCGCGATCTGCGACAAGCTCGGCTCGCTGCGCAAGTCTGACAGCATCGAGCGCGGCCCGGGCCGCCACGGCGTCTCGAACGCGTTCTACCTCTACCTGCGCGATCCAGACGGCCACCGCGTCGAGATCTACACCCAGGACTACTACACGGGCGACCCCGACAACCCGGTCGTCACCTGGGACGTGCACGACAACCAGCGCCGCGACTGGTGGGGCAACCCGGTCGTACCCTCGTGGTACACCGACGGCTCGCTCGTGCTCGACCTCGACGGCAACCCGCAGCCCGTGATCGCGCGCACCGACGACAGCGAGATGGCAGTGACCATCGGCGCCGACGGGTTCTCGTACACCCGCGACGACGAGGGCGAGAAGGGCTTCAAGCTCGGCAACACCCTCTAAGTCTCATTGCGAGGATCGGGGCTGGGGCGCGCATGCGCCCCAGCCCTTCGTCGTGGTCTGGGGCTAGGCGAAAGGACTAAGAGAACAGAATGGGCACGAGCATGGCGAGCAGCATCGCCGCCATGGCCCCGGCCTCGAGCGCTAGCAGGCGTCGACCGCTTCGCAACGAGGCGACGAAGAGCGCCACGTGCACGGCGATGAGCACGCCGACAACCAGTGCGGCCGCGGCGCCCGGCATCTCTGCCACCCCACCGGTATGGCCCGGGTGGGCCAGGTGATCCTCGCCCGAAATCAAAGCCGTACCGCTCGACGCGTGCGAATGGGTCATGACGAGCCACGCCATCGCAACGTAACTCACTGCCGAGGCCACCATTACGGCGCGGCGCAGCCCGGTGCCAGCACTCACCCTCGCCTTGCTGGTCACAGCCGGCGCGCCCACGCGCAGTCGCGCCCCGAGCGCGAGCGCCGCAGCCACAAGCAAGAGCGCCCAGACTGGAGCCGGCACCAACTGCAAGGTGACGAGGTCGAGCATCGCAAGCAGCATGACGGTTGCGGCGGCGATTCCGATGCGGTTCTTAGCTGCGACTGCACCACCGAGGCACGCGGCGCCTGAGGCGACCATCACGAGCCCAGGCAGCACTGCAGCGTTCACGCCACCAGCTTATTACTGGCCGGAGACTTCTCGGCACGCCGGTCGGCTCAAATTTTCGTGGCACGATATTGATTGCGGTCCGCGGAGGCGCGCCCGTGTGGTTGACTGGTGCGAACCCCCTGTGCACCTCCTCCTGAAAGCCGCCTCTTGCCGAACAAACCACTTGGACTTCGCGAACGAAACCGCATTCGCACCCGCGAAGAAATCCTCGTCGCCATGTCGGTACTGCTCGGCGAACAGTCGTTCGAGAGCATCACAGTCGATGAGGTGGCGCAGCGGGCTGGTGTATCGCGGGGCACCATTTACACCTACTTTCCCGATGGGCGCGAGCAACTCATTCGCGATGCGTACGTGCGCATCGCCGAGCAGGTAGTTGCAAAAGGATCGGCCGAGCGCGCGGCACAGAGCCAGATCGCCGACCGCGTGCTCTCGCTCGCCGGTGCACTCGTGAGCGTGACAGGAACGGCCGAGGGCCGTTTCTACGGACTTGTGGGGGCCGCAACGTTCGGGCCACTCGGCGGGGTCACCGGCTCAGCCTCCGGCATGTTTCACGCGATGCTCACCGAAGATTTGCATCAGGCGCGCGAGCTGGGTCTCGTATCGCCCACTGCCCCGGTCGACGAGATCGCGGTGCTCGTTTCGGGCGCGATTCGCGAGATCGGTGCTCGCGTCGCGAGCGACCCCTCCCAGGCCGAGGCGCTGCTCTACGCACTGCGCCTCACGTGCGCCGCGCTGATTACGCCCACTGACACCTAAGGCGTTCCTGGCGGACTCTCGCTCAGCGAGCTTGTCGAGATGAGCGATACCCTGGTCGCGAACCGAGTGCGGGGTTTCGGATCGCGCGCAGATCCATCCGCGAGCTGCGCTCGCTCCCGCCAGACCCGACCATGCGCACGACCCGAAACCCCACACCCGCCCCGCTCTTTGCGCGACCCACCCACTGGGTCAGGGCCAGCGGTGGAGTGGCGCTACGTTACTTCGCTCATCGAGCTTGTCGAGATGCGCGGCGACCCACGCCCCCTTAGCCAACGCCTCGCCGTATTCACGAGCGCCTGTGCTTCGCTTGTATGTCATCCACAGATATCTCTTGAATCTTTGGATCGCGATGCTCGCCAAGGGCCCCGTGTTTGTCGGTGGTCCCTGGTTGACTGCAGGCATGCCCCCGATCCAGCCCCAGCGACACACATCGTCGTCGCATTCGTCAACGTCGCGGTCGACATCGTCTTCGCGTCGCGGGGGTGTGCCGCGTGTGTCGTCGGTGGTGTCTGGGCCGTGGCCGATCGCTCTGGACTCGGTCGTGACCCGCCTGCGGGCCAGCGAACAGCGCATGCGCGCGGAACAGGCCGCCCAGGTCACACTGTTCGCTGAGGCGGTCGATCAGGCATCCCCTGACCACTTCGCGACCCTGCGTGCGGGGCGCCTCGTGCACGATCATGCGCAGGCAGAGCTCACGTATCGCACGATCCGGGCCGAGCTCGCCTGCGCCCTCGGCCTGAGTGAGCAGA